>Ga0256842_1000886_pt1 | contig 25792 bp, 24 predicted proteins | sample 4559240metaG_FD_185973 | JGI IMG/M metagenome (GOLD analysis project Ga0256842, IMG submission 185973) | Hydrothermal vent microbial communities from Guaymas Basin, Mexico - 4559-240 | ecosystem: Environmental > Aquatic > Marine > Hydrothermal vents | place: Mexico: Guaymas Basin | collected... | reverse complement strand
TTATCTTGCTCTGTAAGACCATACTGAGAATCCATTGGAATTTGGAAATAGAGAGCTCCCATTTGATGTACGAGTTCCTGATAACGAGGAACAAGCTCATCATTCAATTGATCTAAGCCAGCCCTACAAACCATGTATGGTTTGGCTGACTCAGCTTTCTCTTGTTGAGCATGATGTGATGATGTACATCCTGTCAACACTAATCCTAAGAGTGCTACTGCTGCTAATGCTTTTCTCATGACTACCTCCCTAAGATATTTGATTAAATATAAATGAAATATCAAAGTCTGTTATACCATACTTTTTAACGTATTCATGATACTCATTTATGAAACTTGGTTTTGTTTCTAAACACTCTTCAATAGCTTCTATAATTCTCTCTTCTGTTGTAAAGTGAATAAAAGGAACTTCCTGCTTAAGTTGGTAAATAGGTGTTGCTATAACATGACATCCAAAGTAAAGAGCATGGTAAGCTGTAAGTGGATTCAAATCTTGTTTTGATGGAATGACTACAATGGTAGATTGATTAAGAAATGCATAAGGTCTTGTTATATAGTCAAATACATAAACATTAGGCAGACTAGATGACATAATACGTGAAACTCCTCTACCTATAATGAAGAAATCAATTGGAAATTTTCTAATTAACTTTGGAATTAACCTTACATTTTTGTAGTCTTGTTTATAAATGTTGCCAATAAAGCATATTCTGTGTTTGTCCTTTCTGAATGTACAGAATTTTTGTAATTCATGTACATCAATTAATGGAGGAAGATATAAAACATGTGTTGATGGAAGCTTTTTCTGAATTTTCTCAACCATTAACTCAGATGGTGTAAGGAGAATATCAGGTTCATATCTAATGTGATCTAACAATTGTATATTTGGATATGTTAGGACATAAACTAATTGTTTTGGTCTATTTTCAATGTTTATAAAAGCTTCATCAACAACTATCCAAATATCGTAATCTAATGAAGGATGTACAACAAAATCAAAATCTAGTAGTTTATTGAGTTGGTAAATGTGTTCAAATGCTCCATACCAGAATGGTGGTGGATATTTAGGTAGTACAATACATCCTTTCAATCTAGTTTCTCCGCAAACATCTTACATACTGTATTATGCAAAGGAAGATCATCCAGAGGCTTATTATCTTTCAAACGTTCCTTAGCTTCTTGTAGGACCTTATCTAAGAAGTCATCAATGTTTCCATTTGAAAGCTTTTCATATTCTTGATGAATCTTTGGATAGTTTAATGCTAATAACTCATAGATATCAATGAATGATGAATCTGTATCTGAATAAAATACATAATGTTGCTCCTTTTCTGCTTGATGTACAACATCTCTAGTTAGTTCAAATTGGAATTCATCTACATCAGAAATCTCATTGCTAAGTAAAGCTTTAATAAGATTTTCTGTTATACCTGACACAAACTTAATTTCATATTGTCCTGTTAATGTAATTGTAACAGATACTCTTGTATCAAAGAATCTATATGCTTGATTTCCCATAGCTCCATAAATTGCATTAGCTAATACTTTAAGAGCTTTCTGTATAACATTGTATTTTGCTCCTAATGATCTTTCTTCTGGATCACTACTAGCAAGAAGTCTTAATGCTTCTTCCTTATACTTCTTTCTTCTGGATATTAGATCTTCAAGGATTTGTATTAAGAATCCTTTCTTTGATCTATCAAATATAGCACCTGAGAAGCTAATTGTTAAATCACTATTGTAGATTTTCTTTTTAAGATCTTTGACTTTTATCCGGATTGTTTGAGGTTGCTGAAACTTATCTTTATTAGGATCAAGTATAACAGTTACTTCCTCATCATCAACTTCATCTGTTAGTAAGAATTTCTCCATAAAGGTTGGATTTGATCCTTCTTGAATGAAACCTACAAATGTTTCAGGTGAAATGTTTAATGAAATCATTATGGATGGATACATAGAAGATGCATCAAGGTCTATAACCCATGGAATGAAACCTTTTCTAGGTTCTCTTACAAAAGCACCTACAAATGCAGATGATTTATCAGCTTGTAATGGTCTTTGTCTTAATGCATATCCTTCCTTTTTAGCATACTGATACATCAAACCATCAATCTGAGCTAATGTTGAATAGCTGTTAAGATAAGCTACCCATGAAAGATCTTTTAGCATCAGATGCAATTCAAGATTACCTTTCTTAGCTTCTAGTTGTTGAATAAGTTTGGTATCAACAGCTGAATATGCAATATAGAGATTTGGGTCATTATGAAGTAAGTCTGAAAGAGTTCCTTCATACTTAACCTTATTGAGACCAAGATTCTTTTCAACTATGTAATCCAAAGTATATCTAATTTCACGTTTTTCATAAGACTTATATAATTCAAGTAGGTCTGCTATGATTATTCCTGGTATTATATGAAATCCAAATTTACCTGATGGATACATTGGTTTATTGATGGGTGAAAAGATTTCCGTATCAATATTCAATCTTTTACAACGATTAGCAATGTAGTTAATATCAAAGTAAATGTTCCACGCTGTTAATACATCAATTTGAAATTCTTTAAAAAGTTTTGCTAAGTGAATAAGCATATCTTTTTCATTATCAAAATGAATAAGATGAAAGTTTTCGATTGATACATTATTCTGTTTAATGTATTCATGAATCTTATTCTTATCAATTTTGTTTTTAGTTATTAATTCGTTATTGACAAGTTGATAGAATTGATTCTTCACTACAAATGAAATAGTTGAAATAGGATAATTTGCATCTCTTTCATTTGGGAATACTCCATCTTCAGAATGAACCTCAATATCAAAAAAGCCTATTGTATATGTTGGTTCATCAGGTATAATCTTTTTGATTTGAAATACTAACCAATCATCGATTTGAAAATCAAAATCATAGTAAACCTTGTTTTTATCCATTTTTAAAGCTTTATATCTGTCATTCACAATAGATTTGGCAGTTGGACCTTTCTCCTGTATAAGATCTGATTCAAAAATTAATGGATCTGGTGATTGATTAGCTCTCTTAACAAAGTAAAAGAAACGTACATCATTCAGGAATACATGCACACGATCTTCGCCATTGGAAAATCTTGCAAATATACCTTGATCAATAATATCATTACCAACAAAATCTTTGTATCTTTGTACATCTATAAGTTTATATCCAAGCTCTTTTAGTCTACTTAGAATTGGTATAAATGTTTCAGAATTAGCATACATTATTGGTTGTATATTAATGGATGTATCGTATGATTGATTTTTAGATTCAGATGTATAATTAGTAGTCAGAGATTGTGAAACTTGTTCAAACACGCGTTTAAAGATAGGTCCAAACTTATTTTTATTCCTAATAACAGCCGATGGATGAAGGTTAGGGATAACTTTGATTTGCATTACACCTCCATTGATATTACTTGTTTAATGGGACATGTATCATGAGGATAATGATTCCAATAGAATTCAACGATTTCATGTGAAGATTGAAGATTCTGTTTATAAGCTTTATGAATGAATTCTGTATCCGGAATTCCATACCAAATTCTCTTATATGTATCTGGATCAAAATGAGATCGAAATACAATAAAAGATTCAATGTAAGGTATAAGCTTATGAAACTTGTCATCAGGGCAAAAATGTTTTATGATGTCAACAAGATATATGAATGCAAATTGATCAAGATGTACAACAGACTTTAATGATTCAAGGCATTTATCTTCATCAATTTCTAGTTTGTTATTCATGAATTTAGTTTGTGCATGTTGTATGTAATGGTAATAAATAGATAGATCCTTTTGAGTTTTTGAAAACTTCATATAGAAATATTGAAAGATTGCTTTTGTAAGAAAATACAGATCAATTTCCCATTCATAGTAATTCTGTTTCGTTATCTTTTCTAGTAATTTACCAGCAGATATAATTGCTTGTCTATGAGGATCTGGCAATAAGAGAGAACTTGATTCTCCAAAACTAAACAGTCTCTCTAGCTCGAAAAACATCATTTACTCCTGATCAAAGTTTTTATCCAAGTAAGTGTCAAGTATGGCAATCAAATCTTCAAGTACGTATGTTATAAACTTAGGATCATCTGTTTCAATAAAATTTTGCAAATGATTCATGGCAGATCTAGCATAGGTTTGTCTATCTTTATAGAGTTGAATCTTAACATCATTCATCATACCTCCCTCAAATGCTTATTGTAAATTCTTGACCAGCTACTTTCGTTATACCTTGATCAAGAGGTATTAGCATATTAGTTGCTAATGCACCCAAAGGCATTACAACTTTGGGTTTGAGTTTACGAATTTGTTCAAGAAGTAAAGGTTTACAGCATTCCTGTGTTTTAATATCAGGATCTCCATTATTAGGAATATAACACATACAAGCATTAGTAATTACTATGTTAAGGTTGGAACATAACTCTTTTAAAGTTGATCTTAGTTCTTTTCCACTTCTACCTACAAAAGGTTTGCCTTGTTTTCTTTCTTCTTCATATGGATTCATACCAACAAGAACTAAATCAACCTCATTCCTAGTTGGATCACCTATGATGTAATCAGGTGGAACAAAAGGTTGAGTTCTTAATGGACAATGAGTACAACCTTCATATTTGGGTGATATATGTTTATTATCAAGTAGATCTATAATCCATTGTTTATATTCTTCCAACCTTTGTTGTAATGATTGATTAGTCGGTTTAGCATGATCAATTTGTTTAGCCATTAATTCAAATATGTCTTCATCTTTCTTAAGTTTCTTAGCATTACCACACATTGCTTTACAATTTTCGTAACCTAGAATTTCATACACATATGTTAGATCTTGAGGTTTGATTTCAAAATGATCCCATAAGCATTTTGCTAATGGATCTTCATGAGGTTTCTTTTGTGCTAATGTCCAAAAATCTCGTTTACTAACTTTGAATTTTTTCACTAATTGTTTGAGCCGTTTTAATAATTCACGTTTGCTTATGATATATATGTTATAACCAGCAATTCGCTCTACAAGGTAATCTGTTAGTTTAGGATTCATGAGAAATGTTGTAAAAATAGTTTTATGAGTTATCTGTTTTGAATCAATCAGTTCCTGAGGTGGATCTAAAGATGGATCTTCAAACAACCAATTAAAATACCATTCCCATACATTCTTACCTTTAACAGCCATTATGAACTCCTTTGTTTTGGTTGTAAATGGTCAAGGCTAATTTCTTCCATTTAGCTGGTAAGTATGACAACCAAACATCTAAAGTTTCCAAATCAACCTTTTTAATAGTCTTCTTGAATGTAACAATAAATGGTTCTGGACGTGTTGGTTTGTTTAAGGGTGTCCATATAGCATCTCCTTTCTTTTGGTTGCATTCTGGACAGCAAGTAACCAGATTTGTCCAAGACCAAGGACCACCTTTTGACTTAGGTATCACATGATCAACTGTTGCTTCTTTTTCACTTACCTCTCTTCCACAATATTGGCAAACATATCCATCTCTTAGAAAAATTAATTGTCTAGATGGTGTGACGTAAATATGTCTGACATCAATAACAGAATTAACAAGCATCACAATAGGAACCATAAATTTTTGATGTGGTGTTCTAATAACTTGTGATGGATGAAATTCAAGACATTTGATTCCACGTAAGTACATTTGAATTGCTTTTTGAAAGTTTGCAATCATGAATGGATAGTATCGAATGTCAAGAATAAGACATGGTGCTTTCATTCAATCACCTCACTTAGTGTAATGAAAGCATACTTAATTAAATAAAAACTATGGGATCAGGAGCAAAAAAATACGTACTCCTGATCCCTTACTTCAGTTTAATATAAATTATTTTGTAGCAAGCTTTTCAACTACCGCAATTCTTGGATTCTCAAGAAGTCTAGGAAGTGGAGATGGTTGTTTCATGGTTTCAGCATTAAGAATCTTATCAAGTTTTATTTCGAATATACCAGATTGATTGATATTAAGAGAACCACGACCTAAACCATTTTCTATATGAACAAGAACAGATCCAGCTGGAACATCAGAATCAGCATAGTAGTATGGAACTATGTAATCTCCTGTAACTGGTGCATAAACTTTTTCATTTCCGTTTGTATAAAATAACTCAACTCGTACATTAATAGGATCTCCAATTTCTACTGTTGTTATAGGATTACCATTAACATCTTCAAACTTGACATCCATATAAGGTGGAACTGATTGCATTTCTTGTTCGTTAAATTGCTTAATCATTTGATTTGCATATTCTTTAACTTCGCTTTCTGTCATAAACGGTTGACCTGTTTCTGGATTTACATGTTGATCTATTATAACTTCTTTAGTTTCATTATTGATAATCTTAAAAGCATAAGTTGTATCTGTTGGTTGATAGATTTCATAAGAAAACATTATTACCCTCCAAAGAGACTTTGAATTGTTTGTGTAATGTATGGTTTGATGATTAGTTTAAAGTAACGTTGTGATTTGAGTTTTACAATTAATTCTATTTGTTGATCTGTTGTTATACGACCAAAAATGCTTTTTGAATCAAAAGCTATTCCAAATGGTCTTTTATAAACAGCTTCTATTTCATCATTAATAGAATTCGGAAGTTCGAATAATTTACTATATTCACCAATTCTGGCATATATGACAATTTCTTGTAAATGAGCTTGTATATCACGCAGTTTTGCAAATTCACAGGAACCTAGTGTTGATAAGTAATCAGGAATAGCATTAATAACGTCTAATGTACAAATATGTTTATCATCTACATGAAGATGTGATGAAATAACAGATAAGTCACATGTATCTGTTTCATAAGATTGAAATGCATTACAACTCAATGCATCTAAAATTGTTTCAACACGCATATTAATAGAAAGAGAGGGAGCACACGAAAGCTCCCCAACTCCATTTTCAAAAGAACCTTGTCTTATTGGATATGTAACAAAACAATCTTCACTTTCAAATTGCCAGGAATGAATAGAATCTACCACGTTCAGCACATCTGTTGGTAAGGTATAATATGCAGCACATGATGTATCATAGAGATGTGAAACAGAAGATGGCAAACTGATATCCAAATCTGCTGTTGATGCTAAATATTGAGTTTGTTGCTTCCATTCAACATCACAATAATCTTCTTGTATATCCTCTACAAATGCTAATGGAGAAATAACTTGTATTTCACAAACATCTTGATTTGCACAAGTTAATATATCAAATGAATCATTAACCTCTAAGACTGCTGTTTCCATATTTACACCCGCTTAGGAATTAGATCCAATTTTGTAATCAAATCCTACCCTTACTCTTGATACACCTTTAATAACTATTGGAACAGTTACATCACCTGTAGCAGATGTTGTGATTTCTTTCTCAATTGATCCATCTTTAAATGTTGCATCACCTGAAAGAATCTTGAGAGTTCCTGTAACAGATATTCTTTGTCCTTCAAAGTTGTAAGCAGATACAATAACATTAGCTGTAACAGGAGTTCCATCAAATACAACATTTTTCCTATCGAATTTAATGAATACTTTAGCAGGTAATGTTGGTGTAAGCATATAGTAAGTGTATTGTGGACCTCTTATCCATAATCTCTTATAGCTATCAAGTGCGATACAACTTACTTGTCCGATACCTAATGGATAATCAACCCATTCGTCATTTTCAAATACATAAGTAACAGCATCATTTTGTCCACCAATTACAAACTTTGTTCTATTATCATCAAGAAATATAACGCCTGTTGTCTGTTGTTTCAAATCTTTTTGAGTAACAAATGTCAGAACTGATGGATCAGTTGAATCAATTTGGAATGTGTAAATTTTAAAGTTTCTACCATCTGGCTTGTAATCAACTCTACTTTGTACAATAATATTCAGGTAATTGTTAGAGTTTGTACTTGTTATGAAACAACCAACTATCATACGGTTATCATTTGTGTTAAAGAAAATATTGCTTCCTGTGAATGTTACTGTACAATTTTTCTTTGAACATGTGTTATTTTGTACATCTAATGTATACATTTCAATTGTAAATGTGTTTGTATCTGGTCTAGCAACATAAAAGATTTTTTGGTTTGAACTAGCTGTATCTGGATGAAATTGTGATGGAACATAAGTTGCATTTTTCCCAACTCTACTTTCTATTAGTTTACTAGCAGATTGTTGAGAGATGTCATATGACCAAACTGTAAAGTAGTTACCATCATGACTTGTATATGCAAATACTTTTGTATCTGTTTTTGTTAGGAATCCAAAAGTTGCTGAGTTATGGTTTACACGTGCACCATGAACGATGTGGATAGCAGATCCACCTACAACACGAACCCTGGAAAACAGATAAACTCTATCGTAATATGAATGGTGCTGTCCAACAAGAAATTCTTCATCATTCAATCTTATTGCAACACCCATTCTGGTGTAATTTGAATCTTCATCATTAGTTAGCAAAACTTCTCCTGTTTCATCATGAATCATCATACAATACATACCATTACCAGGAGTAAATACTAAGCTGTTTCCTGTTTCTAGGAATGAGAATGAATTTCCTACATCATCCAATAAGTTTGGGTTTGCTCCAAATGTTCCGTTATATACACGACATATACCACTGTATGCTATTTGACTGCCAGGTGCAAAAAATACCTTCCAGAAATCACCATCACGTCCAATTGCACGAATCTTATGAGCTGAATAAAACTTATCTTTTACAAGTGTTTCTTTATCATATATTTCATATGCAAGATAAAGTCTAGTATCAGTTTCACCAAATGTTACAGGACATGCAGAGTTAGCTTGAAACATAGGTTTTGCCATTATAACGCCTCCTTTTACAGTTGTAATTTATGTTATAGAACATATATTTGAAATAAATGTTTGATGGAGGGAATCATGAAACTTTTAGGTACAAAAGAAGTAGCAGATCGTCTTGGTCTGCATCAAACCACCATTGTGCAATGGTGTCAGAAAGGTAAAATTAAGGCTTTTAAGGTTGGGTCTGTTTATCGTATACCCGAATCAGAAGTTCACAGACTACTGGGTGAAGATACACACAATACTGAAAATCAAAACAGTTCATCATGTGAAAAGATAGCAATTTATGCAAGAGTAAGCCAAAGATCCGATAAGAATCTTGAAAATCAGGTTAACCTTCTTAAGCAATATTGTATATCAAGAGGATATACAATTGATTATGTAATCAAAGATACAGCTAGCTCATTCAATTTCAGAAGATCAGGTTTAAAGAAACTTCTTGATTTGGTGTTTAACAAAGAAGTAACCAAGGTTGTAATCTATCATAAAGATAGACTGTCCAGAATAGCTTTTGATCTCTTCAAATACATATTCAATAAGTTCAATGTTAAGATTGAAATTGTTGATAATGATGATAAGAATCTAGAAGATTGGCAAATCAAAGATTTAACTGATGAACTGATATCTTTCATCCACTATATAACATCAAGACTGTATGGTTTTAGATCATATAAAAGAAAACTTCAAAAACTTAAGGAGTGTGTAGATGAGTTACAGATCAATAACCATTCAAACTCAGAAGAAAAGTCAAATAAGAAAGTTTCAAAATAAACTTTTCTTTCCTGTTGCTCAATTCATTAATCTGTCAAGAATCTTCTTTCTTGAGTTAGAATCATATGATTCTGATCTCTTCTTTGAGATAGCTAATCAACCATACAAGTTTAACACACTTGTGAGGAAACTTTGTGAACCTTATCCATTCAGAAATAATAAGCTAAATCATGTTCTTGAAGATCTCAACAAACTCTATAAAGAAAAACTAGGATTTGGTTTGACTAAAGCTCTCACTAATCAAGTTCTGTGGAGTGTGCAATCTGTACTAAAGTTGAGAAAGAAGGGTCAAAAAGCTTCATTACCTAAACCTAGAAAGCTTAGTCAAATCAACAAGATTTCATTCATTGTTGATTATGAATGTCTTAAGCACATGAATAACAAATTGCTTATTAAGCTTGGTCAGAGCAAAACTGGAAACAGAGTCAACTACAAGGTAAAACTTCCAAATTTTGTTGATAAAGCTAAAACGGTTACAGTTGTATGGATTAGAGATACTGCCTTGCAATTCCATATCACATATAAACAACAAGAAGATGAGTTACACATAAAAGATCTCAGTGGTTTTGCATCCATTGATTTAGGCTATACAAACCTAGTTTCAATGATATCCGATAAGCTAGAATCATTAGTCATCAATGGTAAACCTTTAAAACATTATCTGGTTTGGCTTACAGACAAGCTTGCAGAGTTTCAATCCAAAGAAGATTGGATTTCTTATAGAAAGTTATGGTTGTATCATCACAATTTGATGAAAGTATTCTATACAACAATTGCTAAACAGATAGCTAATGTACTAATTAAGAAGAAAATCAAACATGTTTTCATAGGTCAGAATATTCTCAGATCATTCCAGGAGAAATCTAATCTTGGTAGGTTCTTCAATAAAGCTTTTAGACTTATGAAATTTGGTTATTTTGTAGCATTGCTTAAACAGTATCTACAACCATATGGAATTGAAGTAAAGTTGGTTGATGAATCATATACATCTCAATTCGATCCTTTTACAAATGAAAAGGTAACGAGAAAGAGATCTCTAGCTAAAGGTTCTAAAGCTACCTACCATGCAGATCTTATGGCTGCTCTTAACATAGCCAAAAAGGCTATGCAAACAACATTTGCAGCTTCTAAAGAATGGATTAGAAAACTCACACGACCAATTGTTGTAAAGTCTTATTATAAGTTATCTAACATGTATCATTTTTCCTTGCTCCTGAAGTCTGCCATTAAGTCGATTTCAGGAGATCAACGGGAGAGTTTGAAACTCTCCCAGGCCTAGGTAATCTTTGAAATCTTAGAGATTATCTAGGTCCTTTACAATCTAAATGTTTTTACTTTAACCTTACAAGGATTTTTGATTTCAACTATAAAAGGACCAAATCCATCTAATAGCATATAAGCTGTTTCTCGAAATGTATACTGTTCAACAAGGAGTTTAGTACTTTTAGCAGAATCTGTTTTGTAAACACTTACATGGACAGGTTTGTCTGTTGTAGGCTCAACTTGTAACCAGTGTTTTGTTGAAACTATTCCATCAAATAATTCGTCTGTATAAATTGTACCTTCTTTTGTTATAGTAAATTCTTTTGATAAAGGTAGTAGTACACCAGTATATTTTGCTGTTTGCATGTTCAATCACCTTATGTTGTTTTTATCCATTTAGAAGTTGGGTCTTGAATTGTACAATTAGCTTGATTATCACAATTTACAGTACTTACTAATGATGGATGTGATAAGCATGTAGCTAATGTAAATGTGTTACCTAGAAACTTACATGATTCTGCAATAACAGTTGTATTTTCTAGATTCATAAATGTAATGAATTCAGAATTAGAGTAGTTATAAAAGATACATTGTTCAAATCTAACTGTACATGATTTGAATATTAAAGGTATGGAAGGTAAATATTTTTCGGTTAATGGTTGTAATGTTTCTGGTAATGTAAATTGTACATTCTTGAAAACAATATAACTATTGCTAAACCAAATACTTCCAAGAGCTTGACTGTTTTCATCTATTACAGAAAAGACAATTTCTAATGGATTGTTAAGTTTAGATGCGTCAATTTCAAAATGAATCATATCTGAAATAGTTACATATGCACCATGTACTACATGTGCTTGAATATTTTGTGGTTTGATACTTGCTTGGTAAAATTGATTTGCTGTATAAATTGCATTAACAAAGTTAGATGTAGGTGATTCTAATCCATCATTCGTATCAGAACCATTGATTTGATCATAAACAACTTCTACTTGCCTTTTTTGTCCTTGTATTTTCCGTAAAAGTTTTCCAACATTGAAACCTAGTTGATACAAAGTCGTACTCATCTTTTATCTCCAAAACCATCATATAAACCATTTTCAAAATCCTGGATTGTACCAAAGTTTTCAATAGATTCTAATACATCTTGTGTAAGTCTTGAATTTAAGTTTGTTACTGTTTTTTGTAGTACTGTAAGTTCTGAATTAAATTCTTGAATATATTGATAAAGAGACTGCACAAGACTTTGAAAATCTGAATATCTTGCATCTATGTATTCTTTTAGATTATCATATTCTGACGACCAAAATTTTATAGCTTCTTTAACAGATCTCATTTAGAATCTCCATTAATAGGTTTCATATACAACATGAATAGCAATTTGATCTGTATCTGAATTCTTCTTAGCATACAAAGCATCACCACCATGCAGTAGAAACTTTTCAAAATTAAAGAATATGGTATCTTTTGGTTGGATTTTTTGATCAACAAGTAAATGCGTTTCAAGATTACCTGATACTAAATTTCCATTACTATCAAATTCTGGAAGACTTTTTCCATGTGGAACAGCATAAATTGTAAAAGAAGCTGGAGTATCACCATAGTTGACAACTATAAGATTGATAACAGCTACATTATAGGGAGAAATAGCCTCCACAAGAAGAGTAGGTGTTGTATCAAGATTAACGCAAATCATATCTACCTCCTTAAGCAATTATGTTTAAACGAAGTAATTTTGAAGAGCCAGACTTATTCGAAATAACAATTGCACTGTCACCTTGTTCATAAACATCAAATGACTTACCATCTATATTTACCCAATGCCACTCACCACCAAATGAAACTTGTAACGAAATATCATGAATAATTGGAGCTGAAGTATAAGCATTCAATAGTATATCATGAATTTCTGCATAATTGGAAGGTTCAAAGTCGCACACAATCTCAATCTTGTCTATTTTGAAATCATAAAGTTGTTTCATAGATAGTTTGTCTTGGATTTGATCTAATGTTAGTACATTTTGTAAGTTTGTTGTAAATGTATTGTTAGTACTATCCCATGTGTAAACCTTTTCTGTTGTTGAAGATGCAAATACTATGTTATGATGTGTTGGAAGAGTCATATCCCAATGGATTTTACCATCATAATCAATTGGTTTTAAATCAAGAAGCAAGTAAGCTAACAAGCTAGATGAATTTGGATTTTCAATTCTGATTTTGTAAGGTTGTTTATTAGCTAAAACTTTAACTTCTTTGTCTGTTAAAGCACGATTGTAAATTCTTAAGTCATCAATATAACCATCAAAGTATGATGTAGGCATACATGCATTTCGTTCATAATCATATATGCATCCTATTGTCCAGAAAGGAACTTTAGCTAATGAATCAAGATTACATTTAAGACCTGTATCTTTTCTTACACCATCAACATAAAGTATTATGTTTTGACCAGGATCAAATACAACACATATATGATGCCATTCATCATCAGCAATCATTTGTGAATCTGTGTAGTGATAATCAGTTTGATTTCCTCCAAGTCCTGAGAATATGTGCATATAACCATTAGTTAACTCAATTCCAAAATCTCGACTTGATCCACCACGTGTACTAAATCCTATAATAGTAGGTGAACACCATGGATAGGTTCCATTTTGTTTTTGCTTTGTTCTAATCCAACATGATATAGACATTGGTAGTTTTGTAAAAGGTTCTGTTATTTTTAGATATGATCTATCACGAAGATGAATTGCTTTACCAAATACACCATCAACAAACTCTATGTTTTGCCCTACAGGTTGTACTGTAGTATGATTGGTTTGATCTTCTACAGAATTATCAAATGGTAAATAGACTACATAATCCTTTGGTGTATCATTAGATTTAAATACCAAAGAATCTATCTGAACACCATCACTTTCTTGTATTCCTTGTATTTTCTCCTCATAAAGAATAGAAATTTCATCTTCTGTTAATGCTTTATTGAATATTCTGAGTTGGTCCATATAACCGTTAAAGAATGAATCATGCATTAATGTTGATCCAAAATCATACAAAGCACCAATTGACCAAAAGCTTACATTAGCAACTGAATTTGAGGATTGGCTTCTTTTTGCAACCAATGTTTTATCACAATAAATACGATACTCATTTGTATCAAATACTACAACTATATGATGCCATTTGTTATCAGCTACATATTTGTTGGTTGTATAGTAATCTTCTACACCAAAACCAGAGAATACATGTATATATCCATTATGAATCTCTATTCCAAAATCATTAGATTCAGGATATGCAGTTGCAAATCCAATTAATGTAGGATGATGCCATCCAGCACTACCAGATGATCTTTGTCTTGTTTTGATCCAACAAGAAATCGTAAATGGAAGTTTTGTAACAGGAGGAGTCATTCTAAGATATGTACGACCATTGAAATAACATGCATTTTTGAATTTTCCACGACCATATGATACACGTCCATACGAAGTAATTGTTACATTATTGCAACGGTCTGAAATTGAGTTATCAAACTGTAGCAAAACTTTTGAACTACCATCTTTGAATATATCACATGTATTAGATGTATCAATAGTTGATAATAAATCATTCGTTGCATTTGACTGTTCACTTTGTAATATTCTATAAGTTTTTGTTTCTTTTGCATTGAATGAATCTTGTATCCACACAAAATCATTCCAAATTTGCCATTTAGGAGTTTCACCAGTTTCTGATTGTACAATTATAAATGTATTAAAAGGTGGTTTTGGTATCTTAAATGTTACAGTTCTATTACGATTCCGTGTGTTTGTAACATTAATAGTAAATTCTTGAACAGATACCTTAAATGGAAAACTGACATTTTCCAAATCAGTTGCCTGTAAATAGATAGCTATATCTAGCTTATGACCTTTTTGCTTAAGTTGATCAAAAACAGTTGGATCTAATGATTCTACATCTTCGATAGTCATAAATTGTGTTGGATCAAGATCAATGGTTTTCCATGAAGATGTTGTTTTGTCCCAAACTAACCAAGATTGTTTATTATCAACAGAAAATGCTATTTTAATCTGGTCTGGACTTTTTGCATTATACTGAATTTGAATTTGATTAATCTGATTTATAACAGACAAATCTACAGATTTATTGGAAATGAGGAGGGCGCCAGGAACAACCACAACGCCCTCATTTAGATTTATGTTAGTCATTATTAATCCTCCAATATTTGAGTGTTACATAACCATTCTCAAAGACAACATTATCAGGGTTATCCATAATCCAATCAGACTCTGTTCCAACATCCATTGTCCAAACATCTACTTTACCAGTCTGACCAGGTTTAAACTCTTTCAAATTAAGGATTGCTCCATCTACATTAGTTGCTAAAGGAAGTTCAATTATTTTTGTTTCGTTATTATCCAACGAGAATTCATATGTATATTCATATTGAGGAACTGTAATAAGCACTCTCCAATCTTTATCTTCAGATGTTAAGTTTTTGATTACAGTTTGAGTAGGTGACACTAAGCTTATATCGTAATTAGATTCATTTTCAAATCTGTAAATTGGATAAGTATACAGACGTAAAGATATATCACATACTGTAGGTGTTTCATAATTAGTATCACTATGTTTAAGATATGATATAAGTTGTATGGATGAAGCATTTGTTTCTTGCAATACTTGAGAAATGAAACTTCCTAAAGTTTCTATTGTAACTTCTGAATTTTGTACATCTAGAAGTTTTGTTGTTGTGTGAAGTTGATTTTGTTGCATATAATAGATTTCATCATTAGCTATTGCACCAAATACAACATTGTCAAAATCACCTGTATAGGATGTAACATCACATGTTTTAACACGTTTTGTGTTTATATAGTCTGAAATTGCAATACCATCATTTTCATAAAGAGGATGTAAACTCACAAAAGAATCATATGAAAAGCCAAATGTATTCAAACAAAGTTGATCAATTGTTGTTACATTAGCTATAGGTGTTGGTTTGTTAAATTGACATTTCAAATCAAATGAATTACCAACGTATCTTGTACATGCAAACAAACCTATTTCATAATTGTTAGGAAGAGTCCATGATGCTAATTGTTTACCAGATGTTTTGTTTGTAATTACTAATGTACCATTTGATACACTGAATTGTACAACATCACCACTTTTTACATTATGATTATATAATCCATCTTCTTTGTGAGCTATAAACAAGGCATTATAGACACGTTTCCTATCATGATCAAGTAGTACAATACCAGCAATCAAATATTGGCTATAATTATATGTTACAGTACACTCAAAGTTATTATATTGTAATTTTCCAAAAACAGCTTTACCAAACCACCCTACACCATTAACAACATCCAATGATTCTTTACCGTAAATTCTAACCATTTTATCATCTAATGAAACTTGTATACCAGGATCAGATACAGATGAGAGTTTCGAATAATCATTACGATTAACATATTCCATTACTATAGGAGCAATCCTCGCATGTTTAGGTGGTTCTTCTGATGTATAAGTCAAATTAGAAACAAGATGTGTTATTTGATTCTTGGTGCTCACATATGCATTTTTGTCTTTGTTGTATGGTAAATCTAGGTATCTCTTGTTTTGAATCAATGTATAGTCAGAACCATCATCATACATAACTATATTAGTAGCTTTTGAATATGGAACAACATTACCATTATCATCTAATGGAATAAATGGTTTACATGCATAAGTAAGAGGATAAGTTACATTAAAGTTTGATAAGGTTTGCTGTCCTACTTTAATTGCTAATAGTTGAATGTCACCATAGTTTGTATTTCCATATTTATAGCTTATATTCCATTTGTTATTGATTAAGTTACCATCAATTTCTACTTGTCTATTAGGATATCTTAAAGGAAATACAATTGCTGATTTACCATCAACTAAACAACTAACTACTCTATTTCTACCATCTATTACAAATTTCACATGAGCTGGTTGGTTTGTAAATTTTGGTTTCCAATGAATAATAGGATTTATGATGGAGGAAGCAAAGAATTCAATCTGAGATAGATCAGATACATCAAACTCTATTGTAATTTTGCTGTCCTTTACATCATCATATCTAAATAAAAGATAACCGTTTCTAATATCTACATTTCCCTGTTGTAATTGTATAGGAGCAGCACTCAAATCTGTCGATGAAGATCCATCATAAAACATACGAGCAGGATCTATGGTTTTAAGATCTTGTCTTATTGGAATCACCAAAGAATTAATTCGTTTCCATCTACCATTAGTTTGTCCTGGTTCTGGTAAATTAAGAGGAAGTATATAGGCCTCTTTGAAGTAAGTTTCAGAAGGATCATGATTTTCACATTCAATTGCAAATCTTATATTGTCACCAGAAAGATTTTGATTAGCATAGTACGTTCCAAGACGTTGACCATCTCCATATACATCTACTCTTCTGTTTTGTACATGAAATTCTAATGTGTTGTAAAACTTATGCATCCAAGACTGATGCCATATTCTTAGAATAATAGCAGATGTATTTCTATCAATCCAATCAAAACCCATTGTATTCCAATTACCAGTTACAGTTTGTATATCTTTTAAAACAATCTTATAATCATCCTGTGGAAGATTCCATTGTTCAAATATATACCAAACATAATTGCTATTATTTACTCGTATAAAAGATCCATCGGAACCAATAACACCATAAGGTGTATTTACATCTTGAAATTTAACAGAGACTATGGAACTTTCAAGTTGATTTGCATGTATATAATAAGGTGATAAAACTGTAAAATCTTTAACATAACCAGTTGTAACGAATTCCTGAGCACCATGTTTTAATTGATTATAAAGGTTTAAACCTGTAGTATTATTTGATGTATCATGAAGTACATAGAATGTCTTACTTTGATGAGCTCCAAGGGAGACAGGAATTAATGCATAACCTTCATATAATTCCCATGTTACATTTTGTCCATTTTCGTCTATAATCTTATTACTATCATATGGAAGTCTTACAAATATTACCTCTGAAAGGTTTGTATCATATGGATTCAATACTGTGATTTGATATTTTGTTGGATTTATCTGAACGCATTTAGAAACTTGAAGATTCTGAGTAAAGGTTTTACAGAGTGAATCAGTTCCAAGATCTACATCCCTTGGATCTTCTATCTCCTTTTTCATTACAAAAACATTTCGTTTATATGCTTTATCAGGATCATGTTTTAATGCTATAGTTTCATTTGCTTTAACATGAACCTCCTTTTCTAAAAGCAAATGACCAGGTAAAGAGTTTATTAAGCTTTCTGGTAAATCAATAGATGCCCATTCAAGTTGATTTGTTATGGGATTGATTCGCAAGTATTTTCCACTTTGTCCTTCTGTATCTGGAAATGTAGCTATATTCAATCTATACCATTTTTGATTTGTATAAAGATAGTATTCTTCTTGATTATTATTACGTTTTACCCATAGACATTGATCACTATTATCAACAGATGGTTGATCTTCGGAGTATACTAATTTAACATGAGAAGAAACAGTTTGCCATTCTTCTCCATTCCAAACATAAAGTGTTTTTGTTTCTGGATTATACCAAACATTTGTTTCATTTGGATTTGGTTGCTCGGAACTTACAGAAAGTTGTGCTCCCTGAAAAATTTTACCTTTGATAATCATGATAACCTATATCCTCCACTAATTTGTAACAATGACAATAGCATATGTATATTTTGTTTCATTTGAATCATTAGTAATTTTTATGTGTAATGTTTGAGATGTTGTATAAAGGATTGTTAAAGGTTGGTAGTCATGAAAGTTCGATCCATCAAAAGAGTATTGTAACTTAAGATTGGGATTCATAACTACATCAAATGCTATACGATTTGCAAAAAGACCATCAGTGTTCTTCAAATCAATTTGATATATAATAGAGGTTTGAGGTTTAAGTTGAATAAGTCTATCTTCAACCATAGATTCATTAGCTTTTGGAATAAGAATTGTATAGTAATTCAAACGAGTCATAATAGCAGCATAGACAGCATATGATTTTGTAATATTATCCAATGAAGCAAGGAAATCTCTTACTTCTGTTGGGAGATCTGGATTATAGTAAGTGTATACATACTTTTGACCATCAAAGAGTAATACTGTATTAGCTTGTTTATTTGTTGAATCTACATCTTTAAGTGAATCTATTTCATGAGTATGATTTTTAGCAGAGAAATGATCATTCACCCAAGTTTGTGTTGCAATTAAATCATAATTTGGATCTATTCCAATCTTCCATGCATCAATCTTTTCATCAAAGATTATCTTAGCTGGTGATAATGTTCCTCTATCAACAGCAATACCTGATTCACCTAAACTTACGCCCGCACCAGATTCTCCAGAGTTTATAACAATTTCATTATCCTTAACAGCTAAATTGCTAGAATCTACAAAGGTAGTTGAACCTTTTACAGTTAAATCTCCGTTTACAGTTACATTATCTGTAAATGTTTTATCACCAGAAATAAATTCATTTCCTGTACTATGTACATAACGAGAATCATCAAAGTCAACTATATCATCTAATGTATGTGTATGTTGTGCTGGTGCAAACAAATCTGACTTAAAACGTACTATTAGATTTTCATCATCAGCATAAAAATAATTTGGATCAAGCTTGTATTGAAGATAGTCAGGTTTGTTATCTTGATCATTTATAGCAACCTTATGATCTGAAACACCAAGACCTGATACTTCATATATGAATGGAACATTTCTCATTTAACATTCCTCTTATAATGGAAATTCTGGAAAGTCTAGTATTTGCACATCTAACTGTTCAAGTTCATCTAATGATTTAGCACTCATAACCTTTTGTTTGAAATCATTGAATACATAAACACATTTTACTACCCAAGCCTTTCTTATTCCTGCTTTAAGTAATTGCTCCCAATAGAATCTTTCATCATCAGGATATTCTGATACTAATTGATCAAACGAATATCCATTAAAGAATTTGTTGACCTTTTCGCCTACTTCAAGATAAATATGATCTAATGTTAAAGGTGTTGATGATGTTTTGTTCATTCTAATCATAAGAATTGCAGTACCGTAATAATCTTTTTGTTGATTATCTGCATTTTGTTTTTCTAGTGGATAATGAGAAAGAATGTATTCTTGTATAACTTCATTTGCTCGTTCTATTAAATGTTGTTTATAAGCTTCCATTTCTTTTTCTTCATCAACAACAATCTGTTTTGTACTAGGATTATATTTGTAATAACCAAATCTACTTTCTGGAAGAGAATCTACTTTCATAAAACCATTTGGATTCTGTTGTAAGAATTCATCCTCTTGCTCAGGTGCAATACCTTTCACAACTTTAACTGTATTATCATTTAAAATACGAACGATCATTGTCCATCTCCTTGATGTCCTTCTGACTTAAGCATTAGAACCTCATCTTGAGTTAGAGATCTATTGAAAATTCTAAGTTGATCAACATTACCAAAAGCACGATAACCTCTTGATGCACCCCATCCAAACACATAGAATTGATCTGTTATTTTAGGTGGATATCTTGGACTACTTCTTGTTTGAATTAAAGATTGTAATTCACCATTTATCCAGAGTTTATTATTATGCACATTATCAGCATGAAATTCTGCTACTACATGAATCCATTTATTTCTATATTGTATAAAATTCCTGATACCATATACATCTCCACGTCCTGTATTAAAACCAAAATCACCATAACAGCAATATAAATCATATACTTTGAAACCAAAAGGCATTGTATAATAACGACCTGTCCACCTAATAAATGCTGATATAGTTACGACTTTATATGAGGACAAACCTGGTATAGTTATTCTAACTTGGCCACGACCACGAAAACTTGCAACACTTTGTCCTATTTTACCATCCTCATAATATTCATAACGAATATTTTCCCATTGACCATCATACTGACCACCAAGATCATGAATATGACCATCAAAGGTCCAAAGACCAAGACATGAACCATCTTCAAATATGTCAACTTTGTGAATAGTCGTAGGTCCTATGATTTCTCCATTTGTTCCTTTCCATTTATTCTTATTGGGAGTGTTATCTATGCAAATCCATATAACACCTTTCTTTCTATTGAACCAAATAACATTTGGTTTATCAGGATTTGTATCTACAGATGGATCCTCATCTGATACATAATTGAACTTATGTGTTCTTACATCAAAATGATACCACTCTTTTATGATATTAGCTAAAGACATATTATGATTCTCCTTTAATGATTTATTTCAAAAACAGTTCGTAAGGTTTAGGCCAAGGAGAGAGGCCTAAACCTTACTCAAGTGATAAACCGCTGATGAAAATCATTTTGTCTGCTAATGATATATTTGGATAAGTGGAATCAAATTGCTCAAAATTAACTGACTGCATAATTTGATCAACTTCTGATTTTGATGTTGCTTGTTTAAGTTGATTTTCTAAACTAAGCTCATATTTTGTAACATCACTAATCCAACAAAAGAGTTTATCAGACTGTTCTATGAAGGATGCTAATTTCTCAATTTGTTGATCAGTTAGTGTTTTATTTGTAGAAAGAATCACCAAACACCTAGCAATAATTGATGTAAATCCAATAAGTCTTAAAACATTCTCTTTGCTAATAAGATATTTCTGATATTGTTCCAATAACTTGGTAATACAATGTTGTTTGTAAAGATCAAGTGAAAAGACCCAATCATTAACATTGTCATCCCATACACAAAATTCACATGGTCGTTTATTAGTATACAATGTTAAATCAACTTTCTCTCCAAGTTTATCTATTACAATAGATTCTTTTGTTTTCTTGTTATACCATACACCACGAAAATCATATACTACTTTCCATTGATTAGCATCTGAATCAAATACAAGTTTTTGATGTTCCTTTGTTTGAGGTGGTGTTTTAGTTGTACTTCCTACAAAAGCACAATCTATAGGAGTTTCAGAAGTTCCTACATATTCACCTGTATCTCTTTTGTAAAGATAGTAGATCATAGTTGACTCCAACATTAGATTCCACTATGCAATTCTTCAATAAGAGCTTCAATATCTTCTTTCTGTACTTCTTTTCTTGTAGCAAAATCTTCTATTCTGCCATTCAACCAAAATACATATTCTGCATTCTTGAAATCTTTAGAAACCTTTCCTCTCATAACAGGTCTAAAGTATCCAATAGGTCTACTCCAAAGTGTAACATCTTCAGATCCACATTTTTCACATTTTGTCTTTCTACCAACCATTTTATGACCACATGCATTACAAGTTGTTAGGAATGGTGTTTTGGTCATATACTGTATTGGGAAATTCTTAATGATGTTGAATATCAATTCTTCTTGTTGCTCTGGTGTAAGTTCTTCAGCAGTAAAGAGGTGGAATATAGAGCCACCTGTTGCATAAGATTGGAAATGAGAATTAACATCAATCTGTTTCAATAGGTCTCCTTCCTGAAATGGTGCTTGAAATCCAGATGTTAGAAATACACGACCAGTAGAAGGATCACCGTTAACATACATACGTACTTCTTTCATATTCATTACCTCGCTATTGATTTTCTATATGTTGAAATGGTAACCAATAATGTCTTTCGTCTATACCTAACGATTTTGTGAAGTTGTTTATAGCATTCTTATCATCTTGAGTTAGTAATGGATATTCAACTGTCCTGTAAATTGTATCGTTCCTTACATTAGATGCATTTATCATTTGAATTGAATCTAATAGTTTTTCTTTGTATGATAGTACACCTTTATGATTCGAATCAATGGAGAATAAGATGGTTGAATATCTTCGTAATTCATCATCAGTATAAGACTCTTTTATAGGAATCTTTATATCAATTGCAAATGCATCTACATGAGGAATTAATTGTCTGATCTTTTCCGGATTTGTTCCATTTGAATCAATCCGTATGTTGAAACCATAGGATTTTATGAATTGAATGTAGTAAACTAATGTATCAATATTGCATAATGTTGGTTCACCACCAGATATAATAATCCATTTAACACCTAGTAGTAATGCATGTTCCAATTTTTCTTGTAATGTATCATCATCCATTACAGGAAATGACATGGATCTTGCTTCACGATTATGGCAATGATAACAATTTAAATTACACTTAAATGTAGGATAAAGCACCATTGATAATACATTTGGATGATCTTTGAATGTAATAGGAGTATCAATGTGGTAGAACATTACCATCCTCTTAATACAAGTTTGGTTAATTGGTCTAATTCCCTATCTTTTGAAAGAATCATATTACCATCTGATTTAAAATATTTTTCAATTTGTTTTGCAAAAGCAAGATCTTTTTCAGCCATCTTACATGCAGCATTTTCTGATGGAGCATATTCAAGTGAATATAAAACACCATCTCTATGCATAAATTCTTCAAGTTTTACATAAAGATACTGAGCTATTTTATGAGCATATTCTTTTGCTTCATTATTAAACAATCCATCTTCAAAACCAGCATTTATCATTCCTTCATGAACACCTACAACACTGAATATGTTATACAAAGATTTATCATTAGGTTGATAGAATGATAGATATGGAAATAAATCTTCCCAATGTTCCTTTAACCACATTCTTTTTCGTTGTAAAGCTTTAGCACCAACATCTAAAAGATAATCAAGCATATGTTTTAGTAACTCAAAATCTTTTTTAGCTAAGAATAGTAATCTGTTCATATTAATAGCATAAACACCTATTCCACCGACACCTGCACCAGAATGGAATGGGTTAGAACCTGTAACCGTTTCTACCAAGTCAATGTTAAATGTCATTCTGCAGTTATGGACAATTACACCTGATATCTTACATACTCGCGGTGTATCATACTTGTAATTTTTCTTAACAATTTTTGATTCTCCAGTATAAAGGAGAAAGTTATGATATTTATCAACTTCTATATCATATACAGGAATCGGCTTATCCAACTTTACAATTTTCACAGATTTCACACGATGATTAACAACACCAGCTTGCTGTTGTCCTTCCATTAACGCATCAAACCAGTGAGAATTATTTACAATCACATTGTAATGCGGCATATAACGATAAACGTCGGTTCTATGTTTTTCCCACAACTCTTCTGTAATGGGTTGATTATACTTGGATGCTATATACCTAGCTGTTTTTCGTATCTTGGTTTGTAAGGTTTTATATTTTGTAGATGCAATAACTTTGCTTCTAAATCTCGGATCTTGCCATTGTTGTTTAGTTTTTGTAGAATGTAATTTTCTGAAACTTTCATCAGTCCATTGTTGTTTAGCCTTCTTGCTATGGAATTCTCTATCAAAATGGAGTTTTGCATGTTCAGAAGCCGATAATAATTCTAAGTTTTCAATACGATTATCATCTTTTATTCCATTTTTATGATGAACTTGATATTTTCGTGTAAGACCCAATTCGACATTGTATTTATACTCTGCTATATATCTGTGTATCATCTTGTCATTCACACCAGATGCAGTCATGTATAGATAAGCATCATCATAGTCAATCAGAGCCCATTTTAATATTTCTCCAGCCTTCAAATCTTTAGCAGGTTTCCATTCGTTGCGTGCATTGAGAAACAAATGATCTGGTGTACACTTTACCACATATCCATTATCTAGTTCCACATAACACAATTCTTTAACATACCTTGTAATAGCCACCTTATTAATCTTGGATACTCTGAAACGTTTGTTATTCTCGTCAAATGACATAACAAGTGGTAGTCGTTCATTATTCTGATATCTACGATATAATTCTTCAAACGAAACTGGTGATGATGTTTCGACATCAACAACACACATATCGCCTGTAAAACAACAATTCGAGTAAATCATTCCTTCATCAAATGGTTTTATGAAAGGATTCTTTCTCTTGTAAATTGAATCTTTTTCAAAAGGTTCCTTCAAATAATTTTGTACATAGAATCCACCAAACTTTTCACTTTCCTTAAGTAGCATTCTCCATGCTTTATTTGATCTATCAAAATCTTCTGTAATGTTAACGGTTATTAATGGAAATGTGAATGGATTTCCATCAGCATCACCTTTAGCCATTGCTTTAATAAATGCTATGTTAATCCTATCGTAATACTCTGCTGGTATATCACTATAAGTTTTATCAAGCTGTTTACCTGCTATAGTTACAGGATGTGTTTTTAGCCTAGAGTTTGGTTTTCCAAAATCCAATGTAATATTAGAAAATGGACTATTACCACTTCTAAATGGTAAGTTTACATTGTAAAGAAATTCTTGCCAAATATTTTCCAATTCATAATCTGAATACTTTTTGATATTATTAGTTTCTAGATACCAAAGATACCCTGCAGCAATAGTTGATATGTCATTTAAAGATGTTGCACCTGAAACTTCTTGAGCAATTAAACATATAAGATTAGCACATTGCATAAATAAAGACTCTAATCTTTTAGGAGGTTTTGCTTTTCTTTCATTTTTTGCATTGGATTGTAATCCATGAAAAGCTATTGATTCTGCTGATAGACCAATACAATAAGGTGAAAGTTTAAATGTTTGGTGATGATAAGCCCAACCTTCCTCATGATGAATTCTTACAGGTAAACCTTTGTAAATAACATCAAAGAGGTAATCTTTCATTAATTCACCTGTAACCACATGTTCTAATACTGGTAAAGATCTAATAAAGTTTGCATTATTTCTTGCTATATCATGATTTTGAATAAAAAGATCAATGGTTTTGTAGTACTTATTCATGTAAAACCTCCTATCCACATGATGTAATTGACAATGACCCTGTAGTTTGACCAGTTATCCAAGTTTTAGAATCATCTTCATACCAATAAGCTGAATCACTACTTGCATAAAGCTCATTACTTGCATCTCGAATAGTTGAGTGTGTGCTCGTGAGTCGCG
>Ga0256842_1000885_pt1 | contig 25799 bp, 25 predicted proteins | sample 4559240metaG_FD_185973 | JGI IMG/M metagenome (GOLD analysis project Ga0256842, IMG submission 185973) | Hydrothermal vent microbial communities from Guaymas Basin, Mexico - 4559-240 | ecosystem: Environmental > Aquatic > Marine > Hydrothermal vents | place: Mexico: Guaymas Basin | collected... | reverse complement strand
TATAGAGAATAGAAGTATGGAAGAGATTTTTAAAGAGATAGATAGCATTTAAAAAAGTAAATATTAGTGAAATATACTTAAACTAGATAACCCTATAAAGGATTATCTATATATTTTGATACAACCATGCAACTAAATCATTATCCCACGATACTAAGCGAGTATTATAATCTTTGCTACTTCTCTAGAAGTTAAAATACCATTAGAAAAAAATATATCAGTTTTATACTCATTAATTTCAGCAAAAGCTACTATAGGTAAAAATAGTGTTGTTATTAAATTTATTTTTTTTCATCCTCTACTCCTCATACTTTGTTGTATTAGGATCACAATATTGACTCATATTTTTATCAACAGCTGGTGTACTATAGGTATCTCCACTAAGTAAAGTATCATATTGGATATATGCATTATATCTCTCTTGGGTATTAAAAATAATTTGTTTTCTAAAATATTTTGTATTAATATCTTCTTTTATAAGCAATGGTTCATTAAAAAATTCTGCATAAATCTTATGATAACCCTCACACCATGAAGCAGAATCAATAATTTGATAAATATTTTTAGCTTTAGTAGGGTCTTCTAAAACCTTTTGCCAACCTCTTGCTCCTTGCATCGCAATATCGATATGAATTGGGTGTTAATTATTGGGTCAGGTTTTGGAGGCAAGGTATGTCCATGAATTACTTTATTATCACTAATATCTTTAGGCTTGTAAGTAAACAGATTTTCACTCCCAATAATCTCTAACTCCTTGCTAATAGCATAATTCACCCAAGCGAGTTGCAGAGTATTTGAGCCTTTGTTTGTGTTATAATATATCTCTATTGGATAATAACCTTTTTTGAAAGTTCTTTTATGTGATAATTGAAATTTTCCATCACTACTTGAATGTCTCTCATAAATATTTTCACTGTTTATTATCACTTTAATATCATCATCTTGATTATCTAAAAGTGATAAAGTTCCATCAAAGTCTATATTATTATCTATTTTTGAAGTTTTTGGAACTCCTTTGAAATTATTATTACTGTAGTACTTGGCTATTAATCCATTAGTCTTTTCTATTGGTTTTAAAGATTTAAAGTCAAAATATAATATATATCTGCTATACCCATTTTTCTCTTTTACAAGTTTAACTATATATTTTTGATTTTTATCTATTTTGATAGTTGTGTTTTGTTCAAAAGAGAATGGGGCTGAAGCCACCATATCCAAAGAGTTACAACTTCTACCAATAAAAAGTTGATATTTCATACTGCTACTAGCACTCTTTAATAATTTAAAATTTAAATTTCCATCTTCAAGAGTAGTAAATCTTAGATATATATCTTTGTTAGAATTCCATCTACTAAAATAATTATCACTATAACTACTGCTATCATTTGCACCATCTAGCTCATTTATACTATAAGCTTCACTGCAAATATTGGGGTTTGTCTCTGTGGTAGAGAATAGGAGGGGTGAGAAGATTAATAATAACTTAATTAATTTCATAAAGTTTCCTTTGAATAAATTTAAATATTATATTAAATTTACCCCCCATTTTATTAAATTTATATATCTTAACTTTCGCACCTAAACCCAAGTATTTTCTGCGTAACATCCTGCAAGACAGCGATGATACTCACTAAATCCTCATTCCTCTTTACTCCCATCTTCTCTTGTAAATTTCTATAATTTTAACCATATCTATGTGTACAGCAACTCCTTCTTTTTTTAGTGAAATTACTTTTAGCTAGAATAGTTTTTAGATTAAGTATCTGCATAGTCTTATAGAAGGGTTTATATTTTAAATAATATGGATATTATAAATGTTGTCAAGTGTTATATTCCTATATCAATATATCGCTTATGCTGTGCTACTTTCAATGTATCTTTATGGAGTTTTTAGGTGTGAAAGTTAAGTTATATATTCTTTAAAAGTTTAGTTTAATATGTGTAAGTTAGTAACATATTTCATCATCCTAAACTTCTATATCATATTTCTGAGCATACCTCAAATTCAATCCACTCTTCTCTAAAAACTCAACAATAGAGGCATCAATCTCTCCATCTTTTACCATAAAGTTTAATATCTTCATAGATGTTGTAAGAGAGTTTGGTTTTTTATATGGTCTATTTTTAGCTGTAATTGCTTCAAATATATCAGCTACTGCTAATATTCGTGCTTCAAATGTTATCTCATCACCTTTTAATCCATTTGGATAGCCTTTACCATTTAATTTTTCATGGTGATTTCCTGATATTTGAGGTAAATCTTTATATTTTTTTGGTAGGTGTAGCTTTTTGAGTATATTTTGTGTAATTGTAGCATGTCTATTGATAATCTCTCTCTCTTTATCACTTAGAGTACCTTTGGCTATTGATAATAGAGATGCCTCTTGTGGGGTGAGGCGATAATACTCCTCTTCATCAATAATAATAGGAGTATTTGACATATTAGAGATATAATCTATCTTCTCTTGTGTCAAGAACTCTCCTCCTGTATTAAACTGTTTTAAAGTATCAAAATCATTATCTAGCTTTTTTATTTGATTATCTAACTCATTTTGTGATATTTTATCTTTGAGATATGCTATTTCAAAAGATTTTTTAATACAATCAAATCTATTTTTAATAATATCAATACCATCAAATATCCCCTCTAATTTGGTAGATTTATTTAAAATCACATCAGGGGTGGCGATTTTACCTACATCATGAAGAAGGGCTGACATATTTACAATCTTTTTATCAAGTGTTGTAAAATTTTTATCTTTGAATATTGTCATATCTTTATCTATCTCATCTACAATCATATTACTCAAATGAACCATTTTATCGATATGTGATGCTGTATGAGGTGATGTCTTTTTGATAGCATATACAATACTATGAAGAAAAGACTCTATCATCTTTTCAAAGTCTAAAATAAGATTTGTATTAGTAATAGATATGGCTGCTTGTGATGCTAGAGATGATATTATCTCCTCATCTATACTATCAAATGCTATTATATCTTGATTATCATCTAATTTATTAAGTAGTTGTAATACTCCTATAATCTCATTTTCATAATTTTTAAGAGGAATAGTAAGATTTGATTTGGATTGATAATTATTTGCCATATCAAATTTTTTTGCCCCATCAAAAGAGAACTCATCATTTTGATAAATATCAGCTATATTTATAACTCTATCATCTAATACACTACAAATAGCTACCATTGTCCTATTAGATTCACCATTTTCTAAATATATAGGCAAAGGAGACCAATTAATCTGCTCTTTTCTACCACCCATAAATATATCTAATGATTTAGTTTGGACTATATGAAAATTTAATCCATTCTCATCTTTGAGATATAGAGTTCCACCATCACAATTAGTAAGTTCTCTTGATGCTTCTACTATCATCTCTAATAGAATGGGTAACTCATTTTCACTAGATAGTGCTAATCCTATTTTATTTAGCTTTTTTATCTTATACTCTATGCTACGCTCTTCTATACTTTCAATTAATCTACCATTACTATAAGCTATTTGATAATTATCTTCTAATATATTATCTTTTTTAATACCAATATCAATAAGTTCTTTAGTTATCTCCTCTTTAAATTCTAATTTAAGATGATATATGTATATCTCTAGGTCATCTCTTGTGAGTAGTGATAATTCATCTTGAAGGTGAGTAGGAGAGAGGTGTTTACTCACCCTTGAAATCTCTTGAAATCTATTTGGAAAAGATACATCAATAATAAGTGCTTTAATAGATTTATCTCTATTAATTCTATCCCATAACTTTGGATTTTTATAAGTATCTCCAGAAAAGATTATACTACTATTATTTTTGGTTACTATAAAACCACTACACTCTACTGTATGATTTGCCTCTATTGGAGTGATAACTATATCATCAACTAAATACTCTTTATTAAACTCTATCTCAACAAACTCTATAGAGTTAATATTACAATTTGGCAACTCTAGCGTACTAAAGTCTGGCCATATATCCCAATTAAAGATATGGTTTTTAAATATCTCTATGGTTTTAGCAGTAGCATAAATTTTGAGTGGCTTTTTTCTAATTAAAAATGTATTATCTATTAAAAAAGCTATATCTACAATATGGTCAAGATGTGTATGAGATATAAAAATATTATCTATTATATTATCCTCATAACCTAATCCCCTAATTATATTTCCAGCATCTATTACAGTTCGTTTTGATACTCTTATACAAGTAGAAAAAGATTCTCTTGATACACTGCCATTTGCACCTAATATAGTTATAGCATCCATTATATTATCCTCTCTCATTGATACTACTGTATTATATCTTTTTTTTATAAAAAAATAATATTACCAACTTAATTTATATTAATTACTATTAATTTTAATCAAAAAAAGAATATAATAGTAGGTAAGTTTAATATTAATTAAGGAGGATATATGAAACGACTATTTATAATAGGATTATTGAGTGCATATCTAATAGCAGGAGATATGGCAATTACACCAGTAATTGGAATGACAAACAACTCAGATGATACAAAATTAGATAATGATTTAACTTATGGATTGAGACTTGATTTTAATAGAGGTAATTACGATGATGATTTCTCTATCAATAGATTACAGCTAACACTTGATTATAGTGAGGGAAGTTACAAAGGCTTTGGAGAGGCAAATGTACTAAGAATGGGTGCAAATGCTATATGGGATTTTGCTAAATATTCTCAAGTATCACCATTTATTTTAGCAGGAGTTGGTTATCAAGCCTTTGAATTTGGAAAAATTGCCACGAATAGCGATGGATTATATGCCTCGTTTGGTGGAGGATTAGAGATAGAAATAGATGAAAAATTAGATATTGTATTAGAGGGTAAAGACCTTGTAGATGAGAATAATAATAACTATTTACTTGGAAATATTGGGATTAAGTATAATTTTAGTAAGTAATGTATGAGAAGTAGTAGAATTTATTTTATGCTATAATATAATTTAAAAAGAAGCTATTTATGTATGATAAAGAGATAGTTCTTAATCTACTTAAAAATATGATTGTAGCAACAGAAAAAATTTTATATAGAAATAAAGATATTAAATCTATAGATGACTATTTAATAGATGATAATAGTTTAATGTTGCTTGATAGTTTATGTATGCAATCTCTACAATCTGTTTTAAAACAGATTATTAAAGATATTTCATAAATTTAGCTATAATCCATTTATGAAAAATATAAACATAAAAAAACATAAAAAAATACTCTCAATAGCTCTTCCATCAGCTACAAACTCTCTACTTGATATGCTTCAAGTTATTACAGATTTGTTGATGGTTGGGACTATATCTGCTTTTGCTATTGCTGCTGTTGGATTAGGATTACAATCTTTGATGTTTGTATTTGCTATTTTGACTCTATTTCATGTAGGTACAACAGCTTTAATATCAAGGTTTATTGGTGCTAAGCAGTATAAAAGAGCTTCTATGGGTCTTGCTTCACTTTTGCAATCCGCATTTCTACTCTCTATTCCTATATCCTTGCTTTGGTATATATTTACACCTCAATTATTTGTTTTATTTGGAACGGCAGATAAAGTAGTAGAATTAGGTAGTGCTTATGTTACGGTTCTTACTATAATGCTACCTTTTATATTTATGAAGCTTGTTTTTGTATCATCTTTTAACTCTTTTGGTGATACACTTACACCTCTATATATCAAAATATTTTCTATTATTTTAAATATAGGACTCAATTATATTTTGATTTTTGGACATTTTGGATTTCCTGCTTTAGGAGTGGTAGGTGCAGGAGTTGCTACTGTAATTGTAAATATTTTGGAATTTTTAGTATATATGCTATTATATATCAATCATAAAACACCATTTACTCCATTATGGTATTACTCTAAATCACTTATAAAAAGAGCTTTAAAAGTCGGTATTCCTGCATCAATTGAGAGAAGTTTAACATTTGGTTCGTTTATGCTTTTTACAGTAATTATTGCTCATTATGGCACAGAGACACTTGCAGGGTATCAATTAGGGCTTAGAATAGAGGGATTAGCATTTATGCCAGGGATTGGATTTACAATCGCTGCTATGACACTAATGGGGCAAGGATTAGGGGCAAAAAATCCAACTCAAGCCAAAGAGGATGTAATATTAGTACTTAAATATACAACTGCTTTTATGTTTTCATTGGGATTAATAATGATTTTTACTCCAGAACCTATTGTAAGATTATTTACAGATGATGCTAAAACCATAGAAGAGGCTAATTTATATCTAATGATAGTTGGATTTTCTCAAGTCCCATTAGCATTTAACTTTGTATTAAGTGGAGCATTAAGAGGTGCAGGAGATAGTAAAAGAACTCTTAGAATAAATCTTATATCTTTATGGTTTATTCGTATAATTCCTGCATTTACTTTGAGTTACTATTTTGAAAATATTCTATTTGTATATTTAGCTATGATAAGTGATACTACAATTAAAGCTATATTCTTATGGAGAGTTTTTAATAGTGGGAAATGGCAGAAGATTAAGGTATAGCTTCCCACTCATCATTTATAGGTGCAACTTCTTTAATTATATGGGCTTTTGCATCTCTCTCTAAAACTACAATATAAATCTCTCTTGAAAATAGTAAGAGTATGCTATCTATACTCTTATCTGTATTTATAGCCGTCCAGCCATCACTAGCATACTTATTTAAAAATTTAGTAAATCTATTTGGGGATATTTTAGATTGTCCAAGAAGTATTGCCTTGATAAAACTCTCTTTATATTTTACTACTTTATACTCTTTCACTCTTAGACTCCCTAATTTTCACATTTTTAGCTATTATTATATCTAAATAATATTAAATCTGCTCTTCTTCAAATCTTTCACCTCGTTTTTTGGCGATAATATCCAAAGGTACTCCCTCAAAATCAAACTGTTCTCTTAATACATTAGCAAGGTATCTTTTATATGAAAAATGTAACCCATCTGGTCTATTACAAATTAGAGCTATTTTAGGTGGTTTATTTTGATATTGAGTAGCAAATTTAATCTTGACTGTTGCACCGTTGTGTGATGGAATATGATGTCTATTTTGTGCTAAGTTAATTATATCATTTAGTCTTGATGTTGAAATTCTTTGCTTATATCTACTATAAATTTTAATCATCTCATCTAATATTTTATGCACTCTTTGACCACTTTTAGCAGATATTGTAATAATTGGGGCGTAATGTAAAAATTTAAGAGCATATCTAGTATCTTCTACTATCTCTTCATAAGTCTTATCACCTTTTATATCCCACTTATTAATTACAATCAAACAAGCCAACCTATGTTTTTCTATAAGTCCTGCTACTCTCTCATCAAGTTCAGTTACACCAACAGTTGCATCAATTACAAGAAGTACAATATTAGCACTATTTAGCATATCAGTAGTTCGCCCTAAAGCATATTTCTCAATACCTACAATCTTACTTCGTCTTCTAATACCTGCTGTATCTACAAATGTAATTTTATGTTCATTATACTCTATCATCTCATCAATAGGGTCTATTGTAGTACCTGCAACAGGACTTACTACTACTCTATCTTCTTTTAAAATAGCATTTAGAAGTGAACTTTTACCAGTATTAACCCGTCCAATAATAGCTACTTTCATATCTTTATCATTTTCAAAAGAGTTGATACTTATACCCTCTTCTATCTCTTCATTAGATACAATAATTTCTTCCTCTTCTACTGTTACCTCTTCTTTGATAGGAATATACTGCTCTAACCACTCATAAAAAGCATTCATAGTACGGTTATGGCTTACAGATATTGCCAAAGTAGTATCAGCACCAAACTCCAAAAAGTCCCAAAATTTAGTATGTTCTTCTTTTTCATTATCTATCTTATTAACAACCAAAGCTAATGGCTTACCTTGTGATTGCAACTCATAAAAAAGCTCTTTATCCTCTTCATCAGGTATATTCTTACCATCAACCATATATATAATAATATCAGCATCTCTTCCAGCTTTGAGACTTTGAGCTTTTACTATACTAAAAAGCTCACTACTATCATCAATACCACCCGTATCAATAATCTCAAATTCTCTATTGCCTGAAATTGTTACAACTCGTTTTTTTATATCTCTTGTCGTTCCACTCATATCAGAAGTAATAGCATCTCTTGCTCTTGCTAATCTATTAAAGAGTGAACTTTTACCCACATTTGGACGACCTAATATCGCTACTTTTTTCATAAAACTTATTTTTCCTATATTAAACTACTATATTATATCATATTTTGTTTCTTAATTAACTTTCTTTTGAATTTTATTAAATATATCAATAAGCTCATCTTTATAGGCAAAAATATTATTTAAAGCCTCTGCCTATCTTGAAGCTTAGTAAATCTAAAAAGATATTGGTCTATCGCTTCAACCTCATCATCACTTAAATTTTCATATCTTTTAGAAGATATTGGAAATATATATTTTACCAATTTTAAAAATATCTTTAAATGTTGAAGTTATAGCCTCTATCTCTTTATTATTTAATCTCATTTTTTCCTATATACTCTCTTGATAATTTTACATTATATCATATTTTGGATAGATATTTAGTTATAATATTGCTAAAAAGAAAAAAGTGAAAAAAATATCAATCAACTCTACTTGATTAAATTTCTATCTTAATTTACTTGTAATCTCTATATATTTATTTTTTATTCTACTATTTTTAAATTCTGCTCTTATATCTAAAAATATCTCTCTCATTTTTTGGAATTCACCTCTCATATCTCGTATGGGCTTTAGGCGTTCTAAACTATGTTTTGAGGTTTGATATTGAGTTTTTGAGGCTTCTAAATTAGAAGATGATATATATATAATTTTTAGTAGTCTGATTTTTTGTCTTAGTAGGTCATTTTTATATATTGTTGATGCATCTTTAAATAGTTTTAATGCTTTCATACTATCTTTATATATTTTTCTTTTTATTCTACTTTTCTCTTGCATAAATTTAATTTTATCTGATTGGTATAGCTTTTTATTTTGTGCATCTAGTTCTATTAAATTTTTTATATATTGGTTTTCAATATGTTTAATATACTCTTTTGCTTTATAAATAACTAACTCAAATAGAGTTTGATTTATACCATAATATTTGATACTATTATTATAATTTAATTTATCTTTACCCATATTTTTGGTTAATTGATTCATAGTCATATCTATCATATTTATAACTAATACCATATCTATCATATCTATAAAATCAACTCTTTTACGAAGTAAATCTATCTTATCATCTGATAAATTGAGACCTAAACTCCTAATATATGCTCTAATACTATTATTATTATTTTTAATATCTATATTATACTCTTTTATCTCATTTTTTAAATCTTTGATTATATCTTTATAATCATCTTTTGTACTACTAAACCATGATTTTATTGGTGCTTCTATTAATAGCTCTTTATTCTCTTTAATTGATATTTTCAAATCTATAATATCCTCTTGAACATCAATAATATTATTTTTATAATCTTCTATTCTACTATCTCTTAACTCATCAACTATAAGTTCTTGGAATATAGTATCAAGGTCATCTTTTAAAGATGACTCTTTGTCCAAAATCTTATCTAATATTGATTTTTCATCTCTGTTTTGAATTTCTAATATTTTAGAGTATGTATCTACAGCATTAGTCAAACTACTCTTTATATCATCCCATGAAGATTCAAACTTATCTTTTTGAAATGCTTTTTCCTCTTCAAATGGTGTCATAGTGCTATTATCATCATTTAATATTACTACTGTATGAGCTACCTTTTTATCCTCTTCATTATTATTTGTAATATAAATATAGATTATGCCACCTAATAGTAAAAAAAGAATAAAAACTAAAGATATTACTAATTTCATCTATTAATCCATAGATTTCAAAAACGTTGTATATATCTCATCTAATTCATGGTCTTCTTTATCAAGCAAAGAGGTATCACCACTTTTGATACTATGTTCTAGTATTACTATTCTTTTGACAAGGTATGCAAAAATCTCTTTGTCAATATCTGGTATTTTATTGTGGCTAAGTGGAGATTTATCAAACCCTTTTCCAATAACTCTAGCAGGGATACCAACAGCTGTAGAGTCAGGTGGTACATCTTTGATTACTACTGAATTTGCTCCAATTTTAGCATTTTCACCAATAGTAATATTTCCAAGTACTTTTGCACCAGCACCAATAACAGCACCTTGTTTAATTGTAGGGTGTCTTTTGCCTTTATCTGTGCTAACTCCTCCTAATGTAACTTGTTGGTATATTATTACATCATCTTCTATAATAGCCGTTTCACCAATCACTACTCCTACACCATGGTCAATAAAGACCCTTTTACCTATTATGGAGGCAGGGTGGATATCAATTGTGGTGAGAAATTGCCCAATAGCTGATATAAATCTTGGCAGAAATCTAAGTCCATAACCATATAACTTATGAGCAAATCTATAAAATAGCAATGCCCATAACCCTGGGTAGTTGAAAAATAGTTCAAATGTAGAGTGTAGTGCTGGGTCATTTCGTTTGATATTTAGAAAATCTTCTTTAATAGATTGAAACATTAATACTATTATCCTTTATATTCAAATTAAACCCAAATTATAACAGATTAATTACTCCATAATATTAATCTTAATAAGAATATTATTAATTTTATCCCTAAATAGCAACTTCTTAGTAGAAACACTATATTCTATATTATATTTATCACTTTTAATATTTTGAATAAACCCTGATTTTGTTTTGATTAAATTTTGAGAATTAAATATTGCTCTTTGATTAAAAATATTACTCATAAAACTATCAAGATAATAACTTGCAAAAAACTTTTTATTAAATTTATCAGGTTCTATACATTTAAAATCACCCATACATATACTTTTTTTATAAATATCTATAGATAAAGAGGCTACACCATTAGAGTATATCTCTACCTTTGTATTAGCCTTATTAGTATAGATAAATCCCATATCAGCATATTTCAAAATAGGAGTTTTAATCACAATTAATGCACTCTTTTGTGATTGATAAGTAGGCTTAGAACAACCTACTAATACCAATAGCACAGTTATAATAAAAACTCTTTTAAACATTTTTCAAGGCTCTATCTAATCTTCTAAATCCCTCATCTATCTCATCTTTGGTAATAGTAATTGAGGGTAAAAATCTTAGCGTATTTCTACCTGCTTTTAATAATATTAATCTATTACTAATAGACTCTTTCATAATATTAGCCAAAAGCCCACTATTGTTGGCTCTAAGTCCTCGCATAAATCCTAATCCTACACTTTTATTAAATTTATCAGAATGATTTTTCAATACCTCTTCTAATTTTTGCTCAAAATACTCTATGGTTTCTTTTATATCTAATTTTTCTAATACCTCTAAAACGGCTAATCCTGCTGTTGTGCTTAGATAATTCCCACCAAATGTACTTCCATGGTCTCCTGCTACCAAAATATCTTTATGCTTACTCATAACCACACCAATTGGTACTCCACCACCCAATCCCTTGGCTAATGTAACAATATCAGGTTCTATCTCATAAAGATTTGATGCCAAAAATTCACCTGTTCTATATACTCCAGTTTGAACCTCATCTACAATTAGTAATATATCATTCTCTTTTAGAAAAGATGCTAGTTTTTGGATTTGAGCCTTATCAAATGGTTCAACCCCTCCCTCTCCTTGGACAAGTTCTATCATCACAGCTACTGTCTCATCATCTATACTACTATATATACTATCTATATCACTAACATAATTAAATCCATCAGGATATGGAGAGAAGTTATCATTATGAAAGCTCTCTTGTCCTGTAGCTCTTACTGTTGTAATAGTTCGTCCATGAAATGAGTGTTCTAGTGTGATAACTTTATATCTCTTATTATCAAACTTTATCTGCCCATATTTTCTAGCTAACTTTATAGCACCCTCATTTGCCTCTGCCCCACTATTAGCAAAAAATGAAACCATATCATATCCACTAATTCTAGCCAACTCTTGTGCCAACTTAGCTTGTGGTTCAATTACTTGAAGATTTGATATATGAATAATATTTGATATTTGTGTTGTAAGTTTATTTACAAGAGTTGGATTATTGTGCCCCACAGAATTCACACCAATACCAGAAGCAAAATCTATATAATCATTCTCATCTTCATCAAAAAGTCTTGATCCCTCTCCTCTTCTAAAATTGGTGTAATCTCTTGCATAAGTCTGCATTACAAACTTTTTATCCATCTCTTCTAAATTCATTTTTTTTCCTTATATTATTTTACTCTTGTGGGATATTAAATCTCATTATTAATAATAAATCCCATAATCTCTCCTTTATCATATTAATTATACAATAATATTCTTAAGTGAGATTATGAAACTTAAAAAGTATTATTTACTCTCAACTACTTTAATAGATATAATACTATCACTTTGAGTAATACTATCTAAAACAGCAAAACTCTCACTATCATCATCTTCAATACCACCAAACATTGTATGTACACCATCTAAATGAGGAGTTGGTACAAATGTGATAAAAAATTGACTACCACCAGTATTAGGACCAGCGTGAGCCATTGATAATGCACCTCTTTTATGTACTTGTGTTGGAGATGTTTCACATTTGATTTGCCAATCTGGCCCACCCATTCCACTACCATCAGGACAACCACCTTGTGCCATAAATTGAGGGATTACTCTATGAAAGATTAAGTTATCATAAAATCCACTATTTGCTAAGTGAGCAAAATTTGCTACTGTATTTGGAGTCTCATTTGGAGTTAATGTAATCCAAATAGTACCTTTTGATGTCTCTATTTTAGCATAATTTAATTTATCTAACTCCTCTTGAGATAGATTGTAGTCTTTTGTTGATTTACCAAACATTTTTTTCCTTTTATATGTTTCTTATTAAAAATAAGATAGCATTATACCAAGATTTATTTAGGGGTTAATAATGGAATTAGCAATAGCACTAGATTTGGCAACATCACAAGAGAATTTAGCTCTTGTAGAGTCGTTAAAAGAGTATGATAATATATGGTTAAAGGTAGGCTTTAGAACATATATTAGAGATGGCAAAGAGTTTATAGAAGAGATTAAAAAAATTAATCCAACATTTAAAATATTTTTGGATTTAAAACTCTATGATATTCCAAATACCATGGCAGATGCTTCACAAGAGATAGCAAATCTTGGAGTTGATATGTTTAATATCCACGCAAGTGCAGGTGAAGTAGCAATGAAGACTGTAATGGATAGACTTAAAAATATTCCAAATCGTCCCTTAGTATTAGCCGTAACTGCTTTGACATCATTTGATAACAGTGGATTTGAGAAGATTTATGGAGATAGTATTGATAACAGAGCCAAAGAGTTTGCTAAGATGAGTTTTGATAATGGACTTGATGGTGTGGTGTGTTCTACATTTGAGAGTCGTGCTATTAAAGAGGCAACAGATGATAAATTTCTAACTCTTTGTCCTGCTATTCGTCCATTTGGAGAGGATAGTGGCGACCAACAAAGAGTAGCAACTCTTGAGATAGCATCACAAGAGGGGGTAGATTTCCCAGTAATTGGACGACCCATCTACAGAGATGCTAATCCAGCTCAAAAAGTCAAGATGATATTAGATAAAATTTCAACTTTTTAATACTATGGTGTTGTCCCATGGCAACATCAATTAATATCTCTCTCTCAATTTTGAATATCTATACTCTTTCTCTTTAATAACTCTACCTTTTTTATCTTTGGTTATCCAAGTACCAACTTTTTGACCATTTTTATAAGTACCAATATATTTAACTCTATACTCATCTTTACAAATATCTCTTTTATCCTCTGAAATAAATTTATATTTATACTCATCCCAAACTACAAAAGGACAATCATATCTATTTTTATTACCTATATAAGCTACATAATATTGTTGATACTTTCCTGTTACTTTAGATACATTATCAATATTAAAAGTATCAACTCTATGGACTAGTTTACCACCATTAGAGTATTTGGCACATATAATATTATCACCATCTCTTCTACAAACTCTATATCTTGTAAGTTTACTTCCTGTTAATTGTACAATAGCACTATACTTATCATCTTTTTTTAACTCCATTGCTAAGTTTCTTTTACCAAAAAAAACAACTTTTGTCTTATCTTTATCAAACTCCAATCCCATATCAATATTGCCACTAAATAGCAATATTTGAGCCAAAATAAATATCAAACTAAACCTAAACATACCAACTCCTTTTAAATTTATCTCCTTTAGTTTATACTATTTTGCATTATTTAGACTTGAATTTGCCTCTTCAAAGATACTTTTTGGTAATTTTTGGGTAAAATCTATCCAATTTAAAATACTAGAGTAAATTGACTCTAAATCTAACATATAGGCTATATACAAAAATGATAAAAAAAATATTAAATATTTTTGGTTCTCAAAATGATAGAATTGTTAAAGGGTATCAAAAAAGAGCAGATAAAATTAATGCACTTGAGAGTAAGTATGTAAATCTAAGTGATGAAGAGCTTCAGAGTAGTTTTAATGCTCTTAGAGATGATGTCAAGAGTGAGAAAAAGAGTATTGAAGATGTATTAGAGGACTCTTTTGCGATTACTAGAGAGGCTAGTAAGAGAGTACTTGGAATGAGACATTTTGATGTACAACTTATTGGTGGTATGGTACTTAATGATGGTAATATTGCAGAGATGAAGACAGGAGAGGGTAAAACTCTTGTGGCTACTTTGGCTGTTATATTAAATGCTATGAGTGGTGAGGGTGTTCATATTGTTACTGTAAATGACTATCTTGCATCAAGAGATGCTACGGATATGGGTGTTTTATATAAATTTTTAGGTTATAGTGTAGGTTGTATTACTGCTAATATAGGTTCTGATGAAGAGAGACAAGCACAATATAATGCAGATATTACTTATGGTACAAATAATGAGTATGGATTTGACTATCTAAGAGATAATATGAAAATAAACGCATCTCAAAAGGTTCAAAGACATCATAAATTTGCTATTGTTGATGAGGTAGATTCAATTTTAATTGATGAAGCTAGAACTCCTCTTATTATATCTGGCACAGTAAATAGAGCTACAAACCACTATTTCAAAGCCAATCAAGTAGCCCTAAAGATGATAAAAGGTGAAAAGATAGATACACCAGCAGGTGAACCAGAAAAAACAACTGGTGATTTCTATATTGATGAGAAAAATAGAGTTATTATTATGACTGAAGATGGGCTTCAAAAAGCACAAGATTTATTTGAAGTTGATAACTTATATAGTTTAGAAAATGCTACACTATCTCACCACTTAGACCAAGCTCTAAAAGCTCACTATCTATTTGAAAATGATATACATTATGTACTAAAAGATGGAGAGATTATAATTGTAGATGAATTTACAGGTCGTCTTAGTGAGGGTAGAAGATATAGTGATGGATTACATCAAGCAATTGAGGCAAAAGAGGGAGTAGTAATTCAAGAGGAGTCTCAAACATTAGCAGAGATTACATATCAAAACTACTTTAGACAATATAATAAACTAGCAGGTATGACAGGAACTGCTCAAACAGAAGCGACAGAGTTTGCACAAATTTATAACCTTGATGTAATATCAATACCTACTAATATTCCAATTGCTAGAGAAGATTTTAATGATTTAATCTATAATACAGAGAGAGAAAAACTTGATGCTGTTGTAAGAAAAATCAAAGAGGTAAATAAAAATAACCAACCTATATTAATTGGTACTGCATCTATTGAAAAGAGTGAATTAATACATAATAGACTTAAAAAAGAGAAGATTAAGCATAATGTATTAAATGCCAAAAATCACGAACAAGAGGCATCTATTATTGAAAAAGCTGGTATTAAAGGTGCTGTAACAGTAGCTACAAATATGGCAGGTCGTGGTGTGGATATTAAGATAAATGATGAAGTCAAAGAGTTGGGTGGACTCTTTATCTTAGGTACTGAAAGACATGAGAGTAGAAGAATTGATAATCAACTAAGAGGTCGTTCAGGAAGACAAGGAGATAATGGTGCATCTCAATTTTTCTTAAGTCTTGATGATAATCTTCTTAGAATTTTTGGTGGTGATAAGATTAGAAATATTATGAATAAACTAGGTGTTGAAGATGGAGAGTATATTGATTCTAAAATTGTAACAAGAAGCGTAGAGAAAGCTCAAAAGAAAGTAGAGTCTATGCACTATGAGAGTAGAAAAAATGTATTAGAGTATGATGATGTAGCAAATCACCAAAGAAAAGCTATATATAAATTTAGAAATCAACTACTAGATAGTGATTTTGATATAACCAAAAAAATTCAAGAAAATAGAGTAGAGTATATTGAACATTTAATTAGTGAATCAGATATTATTGAGGGAATGCCAAAAGAGGACTTTAATATTGAAAAACTTAGACTTCTTATTATTGAAAATCTAAACTTTAATTTCCAATTAGAGTATTTTCAAGACAAAGAGAGAGATGAATTAGTAAATATTATTATCAAAGGATTAGAGACTCACTATGAAGAGAAGATGAAACCACTTGATAGTGCAACTCGTCATGATGTAGAGAGTGAAATATATCTAAGTGTGCTTGACCCAGAGTGGAGAGACCATTTATATGAGATGGATGTATTAAAAACTGGTATTGGGCTAAGAGGATATAATCAAAAAGACCCTCTTACAGAGTATAAACAAGATAGTTATCATCTATTTATTGCACTTATTAGTAGAATTAAATTTGAAGCAGTTAAAAAGTTACAAATTGTTCAATTTACATTTGAAGATCAAAATGAGCTACAAGAGACACTTGATAAAATGCAAAATGAACTAGAAAATAATATCACAAATAGTATAGAAAATGGTGGTGAGATAATACAAGATAGTGCTAAAAAACCCAAAAGAAATGAGCCGTGTCCTTGTGGAAGTGGCAAAAAATATAAACAGTGTTGTGGTAAAAGTGGACCTAAAAAAGGCTTATTAGCATAATATGAGTAATCCTAAGTTTATAAACTCTATCATAAAACATTATCTAAAATATGATAGAGATAATCCATTTATCTCTATCTCTGCTATACTTGCATTTTTGGGGATTACAGCAGGTGTAATGGTACTTATGTTGGCAATGGGTATTATGAATGGGACTCAAAAAGAGTTTATCAAGCGACTAACAGCTATGAATTACCCTCTTACAGTAGAATCTTTTAATGAAAATGCTCTTGATGATAACTTGATAATTTATCTTGAAAAAGAGTTTCCAAAAATGAGATTTAGCCCATATTATACTACACAAGTAATCACAAAATATGATGGGGTAGTTCAGGGTAATATGCTCTATGGTGTAGATTTTGAGAGAGAAAAAGAGATAAATGAGATAGTAGCCAAAGCCATTGGAGATACCAAAAGTAAATTTAAGATTATTATAGGTAAAACTCTATCACTTGATATGAATATATATACCAATGATAAACTTACACTATATTTCTCACAACAACAAGCAGTTGGATTTGGTACAATGCCACTTCAAAAGAGATTTAAAGTAGATGGTGTATTTGATTCAGGACTGCAATCTTATGATAAAGCTATCTCATATACTACATTAGAGGCATTTGAAAAACTTCTTAAAAAACAAAAAGGGCTATATGATGGAATACATATATATAGCCCAAACCCCATGAAAGATATAGATAAATTATCACAACTCTTACCACAAGATACAACAGTCCAAGGTTGGTGGCAACAAAATGGAAACTTTTTTTCAGCTATGGAGATGGAGAAAAAAGCTCTATTTTTGGTACTACTATTAATTATATTAGTAGCATCACTTAATATCATATCATCTCTACTTATGATAATAATGAGTAGAAGAAGTGAAATAGCATTAATGATGACTCTAGGTGCATCAAGTAAAGAGATAAAATCTATATTCTTTAGATTAGGTTCTATTATAGGATTTGCAGGGATTATAGCAGGTACAATATTTGGAACAATTGGAATATGGCTACTAAGAAACTTTGATATAATAAGCGTACCTGCTGATGTATATGGAACAAATAGACTGCCAATAGATTTAACTATAAGTGATTTTATGTTTATTATTATTGGTACAACAATTATTGTATTAGTATCATCAATCTACCCAGCAATTAAAGCATCAAAAACTGACCCTTTGAAGGTGTTGAGGAATGAGTAGAGATATTTAGAAGTTATTTTACTTGTGAAACTTTTAATTTGTGTTATCATAACTATCACTTATAGTCCCTCTCATCTCATCTGCCACTTTTGCCCATTTATATTTTGTTTCTATATCTTTTCATTTAATACCTCTTCATACTCTATTTTATCTTCTTCTCCTGCTCTTTCAAACCCTCTAAGCCTTAATATACAACTATCACAAACACCACAAGCCTTATCCTCCTTTTGATAACAGCTCCAGGTATATTCTAATGCTACATTTAACTCTAGTCCTTTTTGGATTATTTGGCTTTTGTTTAGATGAACTAATGGTCTAATAATTTCTATATTTGTACTATTTTTAGTTCCACTATTAATGGCTTGTTGCATATTAGATATATAGCTATCTGTACAATCAGGATAACCACTACTATCTTCTTGAACTACACCAATAAATATAGCCTCTGCTCCATGCTTCTCTGCAATGGCTGTAGCAATAGATAAAAATATCCCATTTCTAAATGGTACATAAGTGATAGGTACTCCATCACTAAGCCCACTTGTAGGTACATCAATAGATTTATCTATCAAAGCACTAGCACCAATTTGAGCAAAAAAGTCTAAATCTATCTCATAGCTTTTGATTGGGTTTAGCTTTTTTGTAATATCTCTAAAGGCTTTAAGCTCTCTTGTTTGGGTGCGTTGTTGATAATTAAAATGTAGAGCTATTACATCATAGCCCATCTCTAAAGCTATAAAACTACTTACAGCACTGTCCATTCCACCACTTATAATTGATACTGCTAATTTTTGATTTTTCATACTAGAGATAATAATTAAAACTTACTTCCCATTGAGAACTCAAATGTACTTGTGCTATCACCTGCTTCATCATCAAGAGCTTTTGCAAATACTAAGTTGATTGGCCCAAATCCTGATTGCCACTCTATTACAATACCTGCTGAACTTCTTTTAATCTCATCAAATGTATTTTGTCCTATCATACCAAAGTCATAAAACCCTGTTAATCTCATTTTTGCTGATTCTGATAATGGGATACTTGCTTCTATACTTGTACTAAAGCTTTTAAGCCCACCTGTTCTTCTATTTTGAGTATCTCTAGGAGATAGTGAGTAGGCATTAAATCCTCTAATGCTGCCAATTCCACCCATAAATAGTTTTTCAGCTAATGGTACATATCCATTATCTGTAATTACGCTTACTCTTGCTTTATATCTCAAAATCAAGTCATAATCTATAATATCATCAAATCCATAATAGATACCAAATTTACCCTTATATTTAGTAAATTCAGCGTCCCCTCCAAGACCTGCAAACTCAATATTAAGTCCTGCTAAGAAACCCTCTCTAGGGGTATAATAGTTATCTGTATTGTCAAATTTAAATCCTAATAGTGCCGAACTTTTGATATAAGTACCTGTAAATATTGGGTCAATTCCTGCTGTTCCTGCTGTTGCATTTACATTTGTAGCTTCAGTAAAATCTGTATCAACATAAGCATAACCTAATGATGCGTAAAAACTTCTAGTAAATTGCTTACCTACTGCTACACTTCCACCCATTTGGTCTTGGTCATAATCTACATACTCATAATCTCTCTTATATAGACTAAATCCTACACTATATTCACTATCAAAAATTCTAGGGTTTCTAAATGATAGGTTATAATTTGTAGATACTTCTGATACATCAAATCCTAAACTTGCATTAATTCCTGTCCCAAAGATATTTTTATCAGATACACTAGCATTTAGCATAAAGCCCTCATAACTACCATATCCACCACCTGCTGTGATACTTCCTGTTGCTGTCTCTTTTACTTTTACATGTAGATTGATTTTATCAGCAGATACTCTTTTGGAAGTGATTTCAACTTTTTCAAAAAATCCAGTTCTACCTAATGCACTTTTACTATCTTTAAGGTCTCTAGTGCTGTATGTATCACCTGGGGCAAGATATACATATCTTCTTACAACGCTATCTTTTGTAGAGCTGTTTCCTGAGATAATTACATCATTGATTTGTACTTTTTCTCCTGTTTGGATTTGATATACAACTCTTACTTTTTTATTGGCAGTATTTTTTTGAAAACTTGGAGATATTCTAGCATTAGCATAACCTAGATTTCCTACTTCTTCTTGGATATATTTAATATCTTTTCTCATTTTAGAGACATTAAATACTCTACCTTTTTTGAGTTTTAGCTCATCTATATCAATTTTAAGTCCAACTACACTATTAGCTACACTTACACTTGATACTTTATATTGTACACCCTCATTAATTACATAATTAACCTCTGCATCATAAGTACCAAAATCAACTCTCATTACAGGCTTACTTACGGTTGCATCAAGATAACCTTTTTCAAGATAAGCATCTCTAGCACGATAAGCATCATAAGATAGTTGTCCTACATTTGCATTACCACTATTTCTCCATGGCAACCAACCTAATGTTTCACTCTCTTTATTTACAAGATTTTTTGAAATATCAGAACTACTTAGAGCTTTGTTTCCAGTAAAATTAACCTTTTTAATATTAATTTTTTCACCCTTATTTACATTAAATACTAGAGCGATACCATCATTAATAGTAGTCTCTTTTACCTCTACTACAGTATCATAATAACCCTCTGCTTCAATTCGTTTAATTAATGCTTTTTTAGCTTTGGCAATGGTTCTTTTATTATAAAAATCACCTCTTTTAAGTCCAAGTGTTGCTAAAGTTTTTACAGCATCATCATTATTACCATAACCCTCCACCTTGATATTAGTAATTGCACTTTTCTCTTTGACATGATAGACTAATCTACCACCACCTCTATTTTCTACATATACATCTTTGAAATAACCCTGTGCAAAAAGTTTTTTTACGGAGTTATTGATCTTTAGTGGGTGTAAATCATCACCTACATGAATATCTGCAACCTCTTTTGCTACACTAGGAGAGAGATGGACAAGTCCATCAAACTTTACCTGAGTTACTTTTTGAGCTAGAAGCAAAGAACCTGTTACTAACGATAATGCTATAATTTTTTTCATAAAAGTAATATCCTCATTCTATATAAATTTTTGTATAGTTTATCTTGTTTTGGCTAAAAATCTAATAAAAGAGATAAAATTAATTTTAATTTAGATAGAATAGTAGAACTAAATGTATATAAAGGAAAATTTTTATGAATAAAGAGGTAGAAAAAAAACTACTCCAAGAGATAGCTAAACTTCAAAAAGAGATGAGAGAACTTAAAGGAGAAGATAGTAGTATTCCAATATATAGTTTTAGTAAAATTAAAAATAGCGACTTAAAAAATATAGTGGATATTAAATTAAATATTAATGAAAGTAAATTTGATTATATATTTAATAATGATATAATAATAAGTGATGAGACAACTCTATTTTTAGAAACTTTAATTGCCAAGATAAAACCTTTAATAAAATATTATAGAGAAGAGGATTTAAAAATACATTTTTTAGCACACCTTTTTGGAAAAATAAATTTTACATCTTATAAAAATAGATTTAGAGATTTTTATAATGCAAAATTGGTATATAAAAATGATAAATTTATTTTACAAGGTGAAGCTGATTTTATGTTGGCAAGTGGTTTAGTAGATAGTGAAAAACCATATTTTTTTATACAAGAGTTTAAAAAAGAGCAATCTAATAGCTACCCTGAACCACAACTTTTAGCAGAACTTATAAGTGCTGTTGAATTAAACAATGAGAGTGTGATGGAGGGGGCTTATATAGTGGGTGCTATTTGGAACTTTGTAATATTAGAAAAAGTAGGTAAAGATAGTTATGAATATTATGTGAGTTATAATTTTGACTCTACAAAGATAGATGATTTAAAAAATATCTATAAAAATTTAGTGTTTATAAAGAATAAAATAATAAAAAAAATACAAAATACATCTAAGGAATAAAATATGAATCAAACAAAAATTGGTATTATAGGGTTAGGATTAATGGGTGGTTCTATTGGATTGGCTCTTAAATCTTTAAATAGAGATTACTATATTGTGGGATTAGACCATAATCAATCGCATCTCAAAGAGGCACTAGAACTTAAACTTGTAGATGAGTTGGCAGATGATGTATCAGCTATTGAGGAGTGTGATATTATATTTTTAGCAGTTCCTGTTGATGCTATTATATCTATTACCAAAAGTTTCAAAAATATAAAAGATAGTGCAACTATTATAGATTTAGGGAGTACAAAATATAAAATATCCCACTCTATACCTGATAATATAAGAGAAAACTTTGTAGCAGCACACCCAATGACAGGTACAGAAAACTTTGGACCATCATCTGCATTTATGGGACTATATTATGATAAGACTCTTGTTCTTTGCGATTTAGAAAAATCAGGAGATACTCAAAGAGAGGTGGCCAAAGATATATTTAAATCAATTGGTATGAATATAGTCTATATGGATTCAAAAGAGCATGACATTCATACAGCATATATCTCTCATATGCCTCATGCCCTTAGCTACGCTTTAGCAAACTCTGTACTCAACCAAGAAGACCCCAAAAATATTTTAGCCCTTGCAGGTGGTGGGTTTCAAGATATGAGTAGAATTGCTAAGAGTTCTGCTAATATGTGGGAGGATATTTTTAGACAAAATAAGACTAATCTATTAGATGCTTTAACTCATGTAAGTGATGAACTTGATTATTGCAAAAGATTAATAGAAAAAGATGAATTTGAAGAGCTTAATCAATGGATGAAAAAGGCTAATATACTTCATAAGATTATATAACTTTATGATAATATTAGATAATCAAACAACTTATACCATAGAGTTGGATTTACTAAAAGAAATTATATCACAATTTAGCTCAAAAGAGGTAGAATTAATAGTTTGTAATAGTGACTATATAAGAGAGATTAACTATGAATATAGAGCCAAAAATAGTGCTACTGATGTATTGAGTTTTCCTATTGATGGTGAATTTGATAATATGCCATTAGGCACTATTATTATAAATATAGATAAAGTAATTGAAGTCTCACAATCTCTTAATCATAATATAGATGATGAATTTACTCTACTATTTATTCATGGAATGCTTCATCTATTAGGATATGACCATGAGGTAGATAATGGAGAGATGAGAAGAGAGGAGATAGAGATTATAGAGAAATTTAAACTACCCAAAAGTTTAATTGTAAGAGTAGAGGAGAGTTAGCTTATGGATTTTGTAATTTTTGTATTATCAATGGCACTACTTATAGGTGGGGCTGATATTATTATTAGGGCATCTCACTCTCTAGCATTGAAGCTTAATATATCAGAATTTATAATTGGTGCATCACTTATAGCACTTGGTACAAATTTGCCTCAAATAGCTACAGTAAGTGCCTCTGTGATGGATAATAGGGGAGATATGGCTATATCTATTATCATAGGTAGTAATATTTTTAATATCACTCTACTATTTGCGACAATATTTCTACTCTCCAAAAAGATAGATATATCAAAAGAGTTTTTTATCAAGAACTCTTTTTGGTTGATGGCTTCACTATCTCTATTTATATTAGTATCACTAGATAAAATTATATCAATTACTGATTATACTGTTTTGATTATATTTATGATAGCCTATATTAGATTTCTATTTCATGATGCCAAAGATATAGATAGAGAGTTTATAGATGATATTTCCAAAAGTAAGTTAAGCTTTGTTAAATCTATATTTCTATTTTTTACTGGTATCTTAGCTTTGATATTTGGAGCATTTTTTAGTGTAGATAGTGCTATTAATATAGCAAGTATGTTTAAATTAAATGATTGGCAAGTTGGTATTATAATGATAAGTCTAGGTATATCATTACCTCAATTAGCACTTACAATATTAGCTATCTATAAATCCAAAGTAGAGATAGCTATGGGTAATATTATAAGTTCTAATATAGCAAATAGTACGATTGTATTGGGAATTAGTGCTATACTTCACCCTATAAAAATAGATTTGACTCATCATATCTTTGATATATCTATTATGATAATATCTACTCTATTTGTAATAATTATACTAATAACCAAAAACTATACCCGTACAATATCTATTGTGATGTTTTTATTATTGACTCTATTTATTGATAATTTAATTAGAGGTATCTAAATGAATTTTGATAAAATAATTGATAGAAGAGATAGCAATAGCGAAAAATATCAACTCTTTGATGATGATATATTACCAATGTGGGTAGCTGATATGGATATAGCTACACCTCAATTTATCTTAGATGATATAAAAGCTAGATTAAATCACCCAATTTTGGGATATGAGATGATAAGTGATAAAACATATCAAGCACAAATAGATTGGCTAAAATATAGATATGATTTAGATACTAAAAGAGAGTGGTTTCTATACTCTCCATCAATCCTAATATCAATCAATATAGCTATCACCACATTTAGTAATATAGGTGATGAGATAATAGCCCAACCACCAATATACCCACCATTTATATCTAGTATCATCAATCAAAATAGAGTATTTATATTAAATCCACTCAAAAAAGATATAGATGGTATATATAGATTTGATATAGATGATTTTAAATCAAAAATCACCCCAAAAACAAAGATATTTTTATTATGTTCTCCTCATAACCCAGTAGGTAGAGTATGGAGTATAGATGAACTAAAAGAGATAATAGAGATATGTAATAAGCATAATATTATAATAATTTCAGATGAAATCCATAGTGATTTATCATTTATCACTTATACCCCATCTATCAAAATATCACAAGATAATATTATATCACTTCAAGGAGTAGGAAAAACATTTAATATCTCAGGTATGTCAATATCAACTATTATGATACCAAATAGAGAGTTAAGAGAAAAATTTAAAATAAATTATAATAACTTACATCTAGGAGAGGGAAATATATTATCTCATATAGCTTTTGAAAGTGCTTATAATAATGCCTATGAGTATATAGAGAAGCTATTAGAGTATATTAAAAGCAATTTTGGACTTTTAGAGAATTTAGTCAATAAATACCCAAATAAAATTAGATTTATACCACCACAAGCATCATATCTAGCATGGATAGACTTTAATCAACTAAATTTAGATGATAATCAATTACATAAATTATTAAAAAATAGAAAATTAGGACTAAGTCAAGGAGTAAGCTTTGGAGATGGTGGCAGTGGATATATGAGAATGAATTGTGCTGTACCAAAGTCTGTTATGATAGAGGCTATTAAAAGATTAGAAAAGAGTATTATCTAATCCTCCCCCGACTTCGCCCCAAAAAGCACTACACCCCCCTGCCTACCGAGTTTTCCTAAAAAATCTAGGCACTACAAATCACAATTTACCCAAGATATAAGGAGTTAAAGAGTGCTTAACCTCCATAATATATAATACCCCAAGGAAAACAAACAACTAAAAAATAACTCTAATCTAAAAAAGAGTAAAATTAGATAAGAAATGAAAAAAGGGGTATAAGATGAGTCGTAAAAAAACAGTATACAGCACAGAACTA
>Ga0256842_1000884_pt1 | contig 25810 bp, 26 predicted proteins | sample 4559240metaG_FD_185973 | JGI IMG/M metagenome (GOLD analysis project Ga0256842, IMG submission 185973) | Hydrothermal vent microbial communities from Guaymas Basin, Mexico - 4559-240 | ecosystem: Environmental > Aquatic > Marine > Hydrothermal vents | place: Mexico: Guaymas Basin | collected... | reverse complement strand
CATATTTCTTTTTAATATATCAAGAAGTCTTCCTGGAGTTGCTACAACTATATTAGCACCTCTGTTTATAAAATCTATCTGTCTTTTATATGAACTTCCACCATAAACAGTAACAGTTTTAATACCTAAATTTCTACCATATTTGAAAAGTTCATCACTTACTTGTGTAGCTAATTCTCTTGTAGGAGTTATAACGAGGAGTTCAACATTGCCATCAATTTTCATGTTATTAATAGCAGGGAGACCAAATGCAGCAGTTTTACCTGTACCTGTATGTGCTTGACCAACCATATCTCGACCCTCTAGTATAACAGGGATAGCTTGTGCTTGGATTGGGCTAGGTGTTACAAACCCAGCAAACTTGATACTTTGAAGTACCTCTTTTTTTAAACCTAGATCATCAAAAGTGATCTCTTGTGCAGTTTCTTGCATCATTTTCCTTTATATTAAGGAGATGACACAAGTTCTTTGCAGTTTTACTCAAGTCTATCAGGGTATCTTCCCCTTAAATATTTTGCGAATTATACCCAATTAAATCAAAATAACAGTTGAATATAGTATAATAGTTGTATGAATTTATATATGAGTGTTTCTATTGGGTTGTGTGTTGTTGTTTTAATCTTGTTTTATCTATATCTAAAAACAAAAAGTGATTATAAAAATGTATTGCAAAAAAACTTAGAATTGGATTCTGATTTTAATGAACTTAAAGAAAAAAATAATGATTTAGAGATGAGATATGCTGTTTTAAATAGTCGTTATGAGGGTGAGATAAAAGCTTCAGAGGAAAAACTGAAAGTTTTACAAGATGCAAAAGATGAGCTAAGTAAAGAGTTTAAGATTTTAGCAAATCAGATATTTGAAGATAAATCAAAACAGTTTAATAGTTCACAAAAAGAACAACTAGAGATGTTTTTAAAACCTTTTAGGGAGCAGATAAGTAATTTTTCCACTCAATCAAAAGAGCAGTTTAATACTCAATCAAAAGAAACATATCTATTAAAAGATGAGTTAAAAAGACTCAAAGAGATGAATGAACAACTTTCAAATGAAGCATTAAATCTTACAAAAGCATTAAAAGGGGAAAACAAGACTCAGGGGAATTGGGGAGAGATTGTACTTCAGAGGATTTTAGAAGAATCAGGACTTCGAGAGGGTGTTGAGTATGAGACGCAAAGCACTTTAAAATCAGATGATGGTAAAATTTATCGTCCAGATATTATTATCCACATGCCACAACAAAGAGACATTATTATTGATTCAAAAGTATCACTTGTTGCTTATGAAAGATATATGAGTGAAGAAAATCCACATGCCAAAAGTTTAGCTTTAAGGGAACATATACAAAGTATCTCAAAACATATAAAAGAGTTAAGTGCTAAACGATATGAAAAATTACGAGGTGTAAACACTTTGGACTATGTTCTTTTATTTATGCCTATTGAAGGTGCATTTTTACTAGCGTTGAGTGAAGATGGTGAATTTTTTAAAAAGGCTTATGAGAGTAATATTTTAGTAGTTTCCCCATCAACACTTCTTGTGACGCTTAGGACGATAGAACATATTTGGAGAACACAAAGACAACAAGAACATGCACAAAAAATCGCAAATGAAGCAGAAGCTATGTATGATAAACTTGTGTTGTTTGTAGATGAGATGATAAAGATTGGCTCACATCTACAAAAAGCTCAAGATTCTTATGAAACTTCTATGAATAGACTTAAATCAGGTAAGGGTAACATCATAAAAAGAGCGCAAAATATTGTCGAACTTGGTGTGAAACCTAAAAAAACTTTGAGTATCTCTAGTGAGAATGATGGATAGGTACTTATTATGGCAATACTTACAAATGAAGGTGCTTGTTTTACTCTAAAATTGGTATGAGTAAACAAAGCCACCAAAAATATCTACATCTTTTTGTTCTTGTGTATATGGTGATTGAGATTGGTAGAGAAATGTAAGTTTGTGAGCATTGTAATAAAGATCAAATCCTGAATATATGCTACCATTAAAAAGGTTTTTATCTGTGTCATAACCCTCTTTTTTAGCCTCATCTAAGATATATGAATAAGCTAACAGTTGAGTATTTATCCCAGCAGAGAATGCCCATCCAAAGCCCTTGTGCTTTTTTTCTAATTGTAATAAAGAAGCTTCTTCTCTTAGATATGGATAGTGAACATTGAAATTTTTGATATAGTTTTGTCCTACTCTAAACATTGTTCCAGCAAATATATCTGTTGAAAAATTACCAACTTCAAAACCACTTTGATTGAACCAGTCCATATCTAGGGTATGAAAATTATTTTTAGCCCAAGTTATCTCCCCATATCTAAAAAGTGTATTTGCTATATATCTTGTACCTAATTGAGTGTCCCACCCTTTAGGTTCCGTATTGCCAATGAGTTTATGAAAACCTTTTTGGACAGATTCTGCACCAGATTCTTCCCCCACTACACCTATATCTAATCTAAACTCATTGAAGCTGTTTGCATCCCATTTAAATATATAAAAAGAACATGCTAAGTAACCAGCATATGGTAAATCATCATATTGCGGAGAGGATATAGAAGTATCTGAAGGTGTTATCATGATTTGGCTTATACTTATTCCAGCATCATAATCTTTAGTGCTATCAACTTCTACAAATGGAAGTTCTGTTAAGGCACTTAACATGAAACGAGTATAAAAATTTGAGCTGTTTATATCATAATCTCTTAGATGATTATCAATCCAGCTTAAACTTATACCGTTTGTAAAATGTCTATCTGTTCCAGCAATGAAATCGTTATAAAATATAAAAGAGTATTGGTCTGCTCTTAAAAGTAGGCTAAAAAGTGTTAAATATAAAAATAGTATTTTTTTCATTTGATTAGGTTGAGTTTTATATCCTAAGTCAGATATATTCTCTGTCTCCCCTTAAAATTGTAATTTTTTTTAACATAGTTTGGCATTGTACTCCTTTTTAGATTAAAGTTTTTAAGGATGTGGAACTTTAAGTTTAGAGTTTAACGCCCATCCAATAATTAGCATAGCTAAGATAACATATCCAGCTGATAAAATTTCGTAAGTATTACAAAGATAAACTATCCATAATAAGATAGCACCAAGTGGAGTTGGTACACCTGTAAAATATTTATCAACCTCACCAGCATCTGTATGAAGGTTAAAATAAATGAGTCTTCTAAGCCCAGAAATAACATAATATATGCTAACAATAGAAGCTAACAAAATCCACATGCCATTAAGGGATGTGGCATAGACTGCTTGAAAGATTAAAAAAGTTGGCACAAGTACAAAGCTTAAAAAGTCTGCAAAACTGTCAAGTTGAACTCCAAACTCATTACTTAGGTTGTATTTCCTAGCTATTTTACCATCAAATATATCAAAAGCTCCACCAATCCAAGCAAGTATAATTGCTAGGAAAAAATTGTTTTGAGTGATAAAGTAAGTTGCCATTAACCCTGCTGTGATATTTACAAAGGTAAAAAGATTTGCGAGGTTAAAATGGGAAGTTGAGATGTAAAGAAAGTCCATATATGGAGATTTTAAAATTTTTTGAATAAATTGCATAGATTAAAAACCTTTTTTTAGTGTAATTATAGCAGATGAATTATATAAATAGATAAATTGAAGTTAAAATGATAAATATTATCATTATTAAGAAAGATGTAAGTTGATATTTATTATCATTTCTTAAATTTAAAAAGGCTGGATTATAAATGAATAAATTATTGAAGATAAGTTTGATTGCATCTGTACTACTTAGTGCATCGTATGCTGGGGATGATGTGGTTGAAAAAAGAGATAGAGTTCCATCTGTAAAAAAGGCTATAGGTTCGGTTGTCAAAGAGGAAGTTGAAGGTGTTGGTGTTGTTGATGAGTTTAAACATATGTTTAGCGACGGTAAAGTTAGTGGACAACTTAGATCTGTTTATGCTGGGTATGAGCAATTAAAAGCAGGAGAGATTGATACATGGGCTACTGCTTTAGGTGGTGGTTTAAAGTATGAATTGGCATCTCTGTATGGGTTTAACGGAGCTGTTGCTTTTAAAACTTCACAAGATTTGGATTTTGCAACTGGGGACAAACAAAAAGCAAAAAACAATCCTGAATTGTCATCTTCTAGTGGGAATTATACTCAATTAAGCGAAGCATATATAAATTATAAATATAAAGATTTTAATTTTCGTGCTGGTAGGCAAGTGTTAGATACTCCATTGGCTGACAGTGATGATGTTAGGATGATTTCAAATACTTTTGAGGCTTATGTTATAACTTATGAGCTTAATAATTTTAGTTTTATGGCTGGTAATTTACAAAAGTGGCAAGGGACTGATGCTGGGCTTGATGATGATTGGGTAGATACAGGCGATAGAGGAACTAATTTTGGTGCAATAGTATTTGATAATAAAATGGTGGAATTTAATGCATGGTACTACAATATAACAAAACTAACTAATGCTTTTTATACAGATTTGGGTTTAAATTATCAATTTAACGATGATTTTTCTCTTCATGGTGGAGTTCAGTATTTAAATGAGAGTGAATTGGATAACAGTGGTATAAAAGCAGATATTTATGGAGTGATGGCAGAGTTTGTAGCTTATGATTTGGGTTTAAATATCGCATACAATTCCTCTTTAAAACATACTGCAAAAGAGAGTTTCTCTGGTTTTGGTGGTGGCTCACTTTTTACAAGTATGGATACTATGATAATTGATGAGATTGCAATAGATAGAGATGCATCTGCTGTTGTAGCTGGTTTAAGTTATGCTATAGGTGATTTTAATCTGCTTTATGCTTATGGTGACTTTAGTGGAGATGCCGATTCTAATGGGGTAAAAGCTCATATTGTAGAACAAGATATGGGATTTGAGTATAATCTAAATGATGAGTTTGTTGTATCTGCTATATATGTTATGCAAGAAGATAGAGAAAACTCTGCAAAAACCGATAATGATTGGAATCGTGTTCAAATTATGTTAAATTACAATTTTTAATCATAGATTAATTGATAATGATTATAATTGTGAAAAAATTTATTTAAAAGACTAGGTATATGAAAACATTAATAGAATGTAAAAAAGGGTGTAAAGCAAAAGTATTAAAATTAAATGCTCCAAAAGAGTTAAAACAAAGACTTATCTCTTTTGGGGTTATGAAAGAAGCGACTGTTGAAGTTTTAGAACATGCACCAAGAAAAAGTACTATAGAAGTTAAGGTTGGTAAGATGAGAATAGCACTTCGTGCTGAAGAAGCAGAATTAATAGAGGTAGAAGAGATATGAGTGAAGTTGAAACAAAAAAATGTCCAGTTATAGCTAATCATATAAAAGTAGCTTTGGTTGGACAGCCTAATGTTGGTAAAAGTATGCTTATCAATTCTGTATCAAATGCACATCTGCATGTTGGAAATTTTTCTGGTGTTACAGTTGATAAAACAGAGGTGCTTTTTGATTATAAAGGGTACCATTTTACAGTTGTTGATTTGCCTGGAACTTATGCCTTTACAGATTACACCATAGAAGAGAGGGTAACTCATAGTTATCTTTGTGCTGAGAGTTATGACCTTATTATCAATGTAGTAGATTCAACTAATCTGGAAAAAAATCTTCAACTTACATCTGAACTTATGAGTATGAGTAAAGATATAGTTATAGCATTAAATATGGATGATGAAGCAAAAAAAGAGGGAATTTTTATAGATGCTTCTTATATGTCTGAGCTTTTAGGTATCCCTTGTATTAAGGTTTCAGCAGCTACAAAAAGTGGTATAGACAACTTAATAGAAGCTATTGTTACTCAGTATGAAGCTCCAAAACAAGAGTCTAAGCTAATCTTTAGTGAGGCAGTTGAAGAGGAGATAGCTCAAATAGTTTCTTATCTTGAAAAACATAAATATAAAGCAAAAAATTCATATAGGCATGTGGCTATAAATCTTTTAAAAAATAACAAAAAAACTTATGAGAAGATACATGATGATCCTATCTGGACAGAGTTGCAACCTATACTTATAGAAGCTTCAAAACATATTGAACTTCATCATGATAGTGATGATATAAAAGAGGCTTTTGCAGAGGAGTATGCATCTTTTAACAGAGGTATAATTGCTGAGGTTTTAAAACAAGAAGTGGTTGAGGAGAAAAAAACTTTAACAGAGAAGATAGATAGTGTTTTAATCCATCCACTTTTTGGAATCCCTATATTTTTATTTTTTATGTGGAGTTTGTTTCAACTTACTTTTGAATTAGGTGCTATACCTATGGATTATATAGATGCTTTTTTTGGTTGGTTTGGTGACACAATCGGGGCTGTAATATCTAATGATGATATGCGTTCTTTAGTGGTTGATGGTATCATAGGCGGTGTTGGGGCTGTTGTGCTTTTTGTGCCAAATATTATCATCCTTTTTATAGGTATTGCACTCTTGGAGAGTACAGGTTATATGTCAAGAGTGGCATTTTTACTTGATGGATTTTTTCATAAGTTTGGACTTCATGGGCAGAGTTTTATTCCGCTTGTTACTGGCTTTGGATGTTCAATTCCAGCATATATGAGTGCAAGGATTTTAAAAAATGATCGTGATAGACTTTTGACACTTTTTATCATAGGTTTTATGAGTTGTGGAGCTAGACTTCCTGTTTATGTGCTTTTTTCAGGTGCATTTTTTTCTCCTGAGATGGCAGGAAATATTTTGTTTGCTATCTATATAAGTGGTGCGATGTTAGGTCTCATTGCGGCAAAAATTCTTAAACTTACCGCTTTTAAGGGTGCAGATGAGCCGTTTGTTATGGAGATGCCAAAATATAGACTTCCATCTGCAAAACTTATTTGGCATACAGTTTTGACAAAAACTATGATGTATCTTAAAAAGGCTGGTACTTTTATAGCGGCAGCAGCTATGTTAGTTTGGTTTTTAAGTAACTATCCACACAATATAGAGTTACAAAATGAGTATAATACTAAGATAGAAAAAGCAGTGAGCGAATCAGACAAAATCACTTTAGAAAACTCTTTAAACTCTAAACTTTTAGAACAAAGTTATCTTGGGCGTATTGGTAAATTCTCAGAGCCTATCTTTGCACCACTTGGACTTGATTGGAAGATGAGTGTTGCACTTCAAGCTGGTTTAGCAGCAAAAGAGGTTGTTGTTTCAACTTTGGGTGTGTTATATTCACTTGGTAGTGATGTGGATGAGCAAAATAGTTCACTTTCAACTATCATAAGTAAAAATATTCCTTTTGCTTCTGCAGTTGCATTTATAGTAGTTATAATGATATACCTGCCATGTTTGGCGGCATCAGTTGTATTTACTCGTGAAGCTGGTGGTATAAAATACTTTTTTTATCTGTTGGCTTTTACTTCCGTAACTGCGTACTCATTGGCATTTATAGCTTATAATGTAACAAAGATGATAAGTGGTTAACCACTTATTATCTACTATTTGTTAAAATATCTTCATGACAAAAATATTGATGATTGAAGATGACTTAGAATTAGCCGAGATATTGACAGAATATCTTGAACAATTTGGGTTTGAGGTTATTACAGAAGATGACCCTTTTAAAGCTGTTAGTATATTAAAATTAGAACCATTTGATTTGGTGATACTTGATTTAACATTGCCGGGTATGGATGGTTTAGAAGTTTGTGAAGCCATCCGTGAGCGTCAAGATATTCCTATTGTAATATCTAGTGCTAGAAGTGATGTTACAGACAAGATAAAAGCTCTTGAACTTGGTGCTGATGATTACTTGCCAAAACCTTATGACCCTAGAGAACTAGAGGCTAGAATCCACTCTGTGCTTAGAAGGTATGAGGCTAAAAATGAAGCAAAAGAGGAGTCTAAAAGTGATTTTAAATGTGATAAGTCAACAATGGTTATCACATATAAAAATAGAAATATAGACTTAACTAATGCTGAATTTGGGATACTATCTTATATGATAGCAAAACAAGGTTTGGTCGTTTCACGGGAAGATTTGATTCATAATGTAAATGCTATTAATGAAGATTCATCTAATAAAAGTATAGATGTTATGGTTGGTAGAATTCGTAATAAACTTGGAGATAAAACTCTTATAGAATCAGTTCGTGGTGTTGGTTATAAACTATTAAAATAGATGAAAAAAAATGCTGTTTTATTTACCGTTTTATTTGCTCTTGTGGTTACACTTTTTAGTGTAAGCATTGTTTTTTGGGAGTTTTATAAACTAAATAAGCAGCAGTATATAAATCATATTTTTACTAAATATTCCATCATTACACAAATCTATCGTGCAAATCAACAAACCCATAGCTCTCAGATTTTACTTGAAGCAAATCTTGCTGTTTATAAACTCCATATTGAGAAAGATACTAACGACTTAAAAGCAGTTTTAGCTGAAGGCAAGGTGCTTAAACATAAAGGTTTTGTTAGCGTTAATAACTCTTTGATGTTAAATAAACAAGGACTTTATACTCAAAAAATTGTTACTGATTTGCGAATAACTATGGTTGAGTATCATAAGCATATCTATTTTTATATCCAAACTCCTGTTGGGTCTATTCTTGTTGGAGATGAGGAACTTAAGCCATATAAATATTGGAATGTTTTATACACATATCTTATGGTTATTGCCATCATACTTATCTCTTTTATCTTGATTTTACAGAGACTTCGTCCTTTGATTAGATTGAGAAAAAAGATAGCTTTGTTTGGCGATGGAAATATGGATATATCTTTTAAGACCAATGGAACTGATGAGATAGCACTAATCTCTAACGAACTTGAATCAGCACGAGAGAAGATAAACAATCTTTTAGAATCAAGAACTCTTTTTCTGCGTAATATTATGCATGAGTTAAAAACACCAATCGCAAAAGGGACAATAGCTACTCAGATGTTACCATCTCAAAAGTTAAAAGATAGATTTGTTTCAATCTTTGGTCGTTTGGAAAGTTTGGTTAACGAGTTTGCATTGATCGAAGAGGTAACAAGTGTAAGTGATAAAAGTAACTTTAAAGAGTATCGTTTGGTGGACATCATAGATGGTGCGATAGATATGGCTATGGTAGATAGAAGTAGTGTTAGTGTTGATGTAAATGCAAGTATAAAACTTTTTTCATCATATAGACTTTATACAACTGCCATAAAAAATATGATAGATAATGGGATTAAATATTCTAGTGATTCACATGTTAAAATTTGTATAATAAATGATGAACTTTGTTTTGAGAGCAGGGGTGAGTGTATATCTCACCCTTTAGAATACTACATAGAACCATTTACAAAAGACAATCCGTCTAAAAATAGTTATGGGCTTGGTCTCTATTTGGTTGATTCAATACTTAAAGTGCATGGGCAAGTTTTAGCACATGAATATGACAATGGAATTAACCGTTTTATTTTTGCATAAGGTTTTAAGTGTAAACTATTGTGTATGGATAAGTTACTAAAATCTATTTTACTCATATTGCTTAGTGCGTCTTTTTTTGTTTTTGGTTGGTTGAGCCATTCTGCATACAACCCTATTCATAAAATTGTAAAGCAATCCCTTTTTGATAAAATTTTACAAAGAAAGATGTTAAATGTAGTTTTTTTAAATGCTCCTACCTCTTATTATATAGGTGCTGATGGGGCGCAGGGATTTGAATATGATCTTGTAAAGGCATACGCAGATTCTTTAGGTGTTGATTTAAATATAACAACTGCAAATACAATTAAAGAAGCGATAGCTCTTAGCAAAAATAAAAATATAGATATAACTTCTGCTTCTCTTACTCGTACTAAAAAGAGGGAAAAAACATTTAATTTTGGACCATCTTATTTTGAAGTTCAAGAACAGGTAGTGTGTTACCGTGGAATGCTTGGTAGTGGTAAATTTCCAAGGGATGTTGAGGGATTGTCAGGACTTAAAATTACCATTGGAGAAGATACAAGTTATAGTGAAACAGTTGAATCTTTAGTCGCTGATGGATATGATATAAATGCAACAATAAGTTCTGAATACTCAACTGAAGAGTTATTAGGGCAAGTAGCATCCCATAAGATTGATTGTACCATAGTGGATTCAAATATTTACTCTTTAAATCATAGGTATTTTACAGAGATAGCATTAGCTTTTACCATAAGTGGTCGGGAGCAGTTGGCATGGGTTTTAGCACCAGATTCTAAAAAATTGGAAGCGAGTATGTACTCATGGTTAAACAACTTTAATCAAAGTAGGAAAATGGCCGCTTTAAAAGACCATTATTATAGTTATGTTTTGTTTTTTGATTATTATAATACAAAGATGTTTTACAAACGGATTAAATCAAGGTTACCAAAATATAAAAAAATATTTATCTCTGTTGGTAAAAAATATGATATACCATGGAAACTTTTAGCAGCTATTTCTTATCAAGAATCTCACTGGAATCCAAGAGCTAAAAGTTTTACAGGTGTTAGAGGGATGATGATGCTAACTCGTAAAACAGCTAAAATTTTAGGTGTTAAAAACAGATTAAATCCAAAGCAAAGTATTATGGGTGGCACAAGACATATAAGACAGATGATAAAATTAGTGCCAAAAGAAGTTGTGGGTGAAAATCGTCTTAAATTTGCACTTGCAGCATATAACATTGGCATGTGGCATATCAAAGATGCACAAAAATTAGCTAAAAAGATAGGCTATGATCAAAATAGTTGGAATGACTTAAAAAAAGTTTTACCTCTTTTAGCTAAAAAAAGATACTACAGAACTCTTAGACATGGTTATGCTAGGGGTGATGAAGCGGTTAAGTATGTTGATTCGATATATAATTTTAAAGATATTTTAGATAATACTCTTGAGAATGACAAGGATAAAAAAGTGCTTCGAAAAACTCATTAAAATATCCACATGGCATGTGGATATATATAATGTTTAGATAGTCTCACCCTCTTTAGAGTTACCGAGTTGACTTAAAAAGTTTTCCATGTCATATTTGATTCTGTATTCTGGTGTCATAATATGGATGAGAATATCTCCCAAATCAATAACAATCCAATCTCCACTCTCATCAACATTGTTAAAATGTTCTGCAGGTTTTAACTCTTTTTTTAGATGGTCAAGTAATGCCAAAGTATGTTTAGCACCTAAAGATGAAGCGATTATGGCATAATCAACAAAGTAATTTTTATCTCTAAGGTCGAAAACCTCTATGGAATCAGCTTTGTTTTTATCAAGCACCTCAGTAATTTTTTCTATTCTATTTTTCATTGTTTTCCTTATAAAATTTTTCACACTCTTTTGCACATTTTTTTGGCAAATTTTTTACATCTATTTTACTTCTTAGTGAAGTTGATGAGATATTTATATCTAAATCAATTTTTAAAAACTCTTTATCTATTTTTATATTATCTCTTGAAACTACTACCACTGTGACAAGTTCTTTTAGTTGTTTATAACTATCCCATTTATGAAATGATGAGAGATTGTCTGCACCTATGACAAGATAGATTTTTTTATATATTTTTAAAAAGTGAGTAACTGTATTAATGGTAGATATTTTTTGATTTTTATCTACTTCATAACTACTTACTTCTACATTTTCATATTTTGAAAAAATCTCATTTAACCATTTTAGTCTAAGTTCTGCAGAAGCATGAGAAAGAGTTTTAAAGGGGTTTAAAAAAGTTGGCATAACGACCACTTTATCAACATCTTTAAAGTTTAACAGTGCTTTTACAATAGCTTCATGGGCAATGTGTGGTGGGTCAAATGAACCACCAAAAAGTGCAATAATTTTTTTCTTATTCATAGTTTAAAGCGAATTATAACTAAACTTTGGATAAAATAATCTAATTTTTTAAAGAGAGATGGTTTTTAATGGCGCTAAAAATTGCGATTAATGGTTTTGGTAGGATTGGTCGGTGTGTTACGCGAGTTATTTCTATGAGAGATGATGTTGAACTTGTTGCCATAAATGATTTGGCAACTATAGATATGATGTTATATCTTTTAGAAAATGATTCTGTTCATGGTGGTTTTAAATCTGAAGTTACACAGATTGATGAAAATCATATTTCCATAGATTCCAAAAAAATTAAAATATATTCTAAAAAAGATCCAAATGAACTAAATTTTATAGAGTGTGGTGCTGATGTTGTGATTGAGTGTAGTGGTAAGTTTTTAAGTAAAGATTTAGTGCAACATCATATAGATAAAGGGATTAAAAAAGTGATATTTTCAGCTCCTGCTGAAGATAATACTCCTACTTTTGTTCTTGGTGTGAATGAAGAAAAGTATAATGGTGAAGATATTATATCAAATGCCTCATGCACAACGAACTGCTTAGGACCAATAGCTAAAGTTTTAGATGATGAATATGGTATAGAAAAAGGGCTGATGACAACCATACATTCATATACTAATGATCAAAGTATCTTGGATGTTACACATGCCAAAGATAAAAGACGAGCTAGGGCAGCAGGTGTAAACATTATCCCCACTTCAACAGGTGCAGCAAAGGCACTAAAACTTGTTTTACCACAGCTTGATGGTAAGCTTCATGGTCAAAGCGTAAGAGTTCCAACACCAGATGTTTCAATGGTTGATTTTAATGTTGTTTTAAATAGAAACACAACAACACAAGAAGTTAATGAATTGTTTAACAATTTTGCAAATACTAAGTTAAAAGATATTATTCTAATAGACAATAAAATGAAGGTATCGCAAGATATAGTTGGTTCAACATACAGTAGTATTATTGCGCAAGATTTAACTCAGGTAATTGGTGGTAATATGCTTAAAATTATGGCTTGGTATGATAACGAGTGGGGTTATTCAAATCGCCTTATAGATATGTCGTTATATATTACAAAAAAGGATTAGGATGGAATTATTAAATATTAAAGATTTAGATTTAGCTGGTAAAAAAGTTTTTATAAGATGTGATTTTAATGTGCCGATGGATGAGTTTGGAAATATTTCTGATGATCGTCGTATCCGTTCAGCACTTGCTACTATTAATTACTGCTTAGATCAAGAGTGTTGTGTGATTTTAGCTTCACATTTAGGGCGTCCAAAAGGTGAGGTGGATTTAAAATTTTCTTTGGAACCTGTTGCAAAAAGGGTTCAAAAACTTTTAAAAAGAGATGTTGTTTTAGCTACTGATGTGATTGGTGAAGATGCAAAATCAAAAGTTGCAAACCTTAAAAAAGGTGAAGTCCTGTTGCTTGAGAATCTCCGTTTTGAAAAAGGTGAAACTAAAAACACTGAGGAACTATCTAAGCAATTAGCAGATATGGCTGAGATATATATAAATGATGCTTTTGGAGTAAGTCATCGCGCACATGCTTCTGTTGAAGGTATTACAAAGTTTTTTGATAATCAACATAAATCAGCAGGGTTTTTACTAAAAAAAGAGATAGATTTTTTTGGAAAACTTGTAAATAGCCCAGTTCGTCCATTTGCTGCTATTGTTGGTGGAAGTAAAGTGAGTGGAAAACTAGAAGCATTGATAAATCTTCTTCCAAAAGTTGATAAAATCATTATTGGTGGAGGGATGGCATTTACATTTTTAAAACAGATGGGTTATAATATCGGTGCATCTTTGGTGGAAGATGATTTACTCGAAGAAGCTGGGCATGTTATGGCTGAAGCTGCTAGACTTGGTGTTAAATTTTATCTACCTGTTGATGTTGTGGTTGCAGAAAAATTTTCTGAAGATTCTGTGAGCAAAATTGTTACAGCTCAAGAGATTCCAGATAATTGGATGGGACTTGATATTGGACCTGCAACAGTTAGGCTTTATAGAGAAGCATTAAATAATGTTCAGACAGTTTTATGGAATGGACCTATGGGAGTTTATGAGATGGATAAATTTGCTCGTGGTTCGTCAAAAATAGCTCATTTTGTGGCAGATAGTTATGCTACAACAGTTGTTGGTGGTGGTGATACTGCCGACTTAGTACAAAAAATAGGTGTGGATGAAGAGATGACTTTTATATCGACTGGTGGTGGTGCTTCACTAGAGTTGCTAGAGGGTAAAATTTTACCAGGTGTATTGCCTTTGATGATAAAAAAAGATGAGGTTTTATAGATATGATTGTATCTGCAAATTTAAAAACTAACCTTACAAGAGCCACTACAGATAAATATCTTGAAGAATTAAATAAATTTTTAAATGATACTTCATCATCTCAAGAAGTTATCGTATTTCCTGCGATGACATCTTTGAACAAGCAAAATGGTAGTGTTATTGTTGGTACACAAAATGCATATGCTACTAGAAATGGTGCATTTACAGGGGAGATAGGTCTTGAGCAATTAGAAGAATTTGGTATAAAAACTATCCTTATAGGTCATAGCGAAAGACGACATATCTTGGGTGAATCTCAAGAGGAATTAGTTAAAAAATTTAATTTTTACAAAGAGTTGGGATTTAAAATAGTTTATTGTGTAGGTGAGCCTCTTGAGGTTAGAAAGGCTGGAGATGAAGATATGATGAAATATATCTCTGCACAATATAAGGGGATAGATACGACATACAAGAATCTTATCATTGCTTACGAGCCAGTATGGGCAATAGGTACTGGTTTGACACCAACTTTAGAAGATATACAAAAGATACACACGGAGTTAAAAGAAAAATCATCAGCACCACTCCTTTATGGAGGAAGTGTAAAAGTAGCAAATGCAAAAGATGTTTTAGCTGTAAAAAATGTTGATGGTATTTTGGTTGGAAGTGCTGCTCTTAAAGTAGAAGACTTCTGTAGTATGTGCGAAGATGCACAAAAACTAGAACAATAAATTTAAGGAGAATATAGATGATAATGAAGGGTAAAAAAGGTCTTATAGTAGGTCTTGCAAATAATAAATCAATAGCATATGGAATAGCAAAAGCTTGTCACGAGCAGGGTGCCGAGATGGCATTTACTTACTTAAATGATGCACTCAAAAAAAGGGTTGAACCGATAGCTAATGAGTTTGGAAGTGACAAAGTGTATGAACTTGATGTGTCAAATGAAGAACATATGGCTGGTATTGCAGAACTAATTGAAAAAGATTTTGGTAAGATTGACTTTTTAGTTCATTCTGTTGCTTTTGCTCCAAAAGAGGCTTTGAGTGAACCTTTTATAAAGACTACAAAATCAGCATTTAATATAGCACTAGAAATTTCTGTATATTCTCTTATCGATTTAACAAATAGATTAGAGAGTGTTTTAGCTGATGATGCTTCTATACTTACTCTTTCATATCTTGGTGGACCAAAATATGTAGTAAATTATAATGTTATGGGTGTTGCTAAAGCTGCACTTGAATCAACCGTAAGATATATGGCTGTTGATTTAGGTAAAAAAGGTCAAAGAGTAAATGCAATCTCTGCTGGACCGATTAAAACTTTGGCTGCTGCTGGGATTGGTGATTTTAAACAGATTTTGGGTTGGAATGAAGTTAATGCTCCACTTAAGAAAAATGTAACTACAACTCAAGTTGGTAACTCTGCAATGTATCTTTTAAGTGATTTGGCAAGTGGTGTCACTGGTGAAGTTCATTATGTTGATAGTGGATATAATATTATGGGTATGGCGGCTGCTGAGGTTGATGAAAATGGTAAAACTATTCTTTCTTGGGATGCTAGGAAATAAAATATTAGAGTGACTAATCTTTTATATATTTTATTTATGTTGTTTCTAATCTCCATTGTATCGTTTTTGGCTATACATTTAGCGCCGAATAGTTTTTTTTCAGCTGGTGAATTAAATCCAAATATGACTAAAGAAGCTATTGAACAGTTAAAAGCTGTTTATGGGCTTGATAAGTCACTTTTGATGCAGTATGTTGATTGGGTAACAAATATGTTGCATCTAAATTTTGGTATCTCGTTTGCAAGTGGGCAAGATGTTAGTAGTGAGATATTTAAGCGTTTACCTGTAACTTTAACGATGAATATTATTTCACTTATATCTGTTTTTGTTATATCTCTTTACTTGGGTATCAAAGCAGCATTAAACTATGAGAAAAAAAGTGATTATATTATTCGTCAAATCTCTTTAATCTCTTTTTCAATGCCATCATTTTATTTGGCCTTACTTTTTATCATCTTTTTTTCATTAAAGCTTGATTTGTTTCCTATTGCTGGGCTTCATTCTATTGAAGAAAAAACAGGTTTGGTAAATTATTTAGATATGGCTTGGCATCTTGCTTTACCTATAGGAGTTATGATTTTTGTAGGTCTTGGAAGTATGATAATATATATCCGTTCTTTAACTTTAGAGATTTTAAAAAGTGATTATTATTATTTTGCATTATCTCGTGGTATAGGGAAAAAAGATTTGCTTCGTTACTATATCTTACCAAATCTTTTACCACCAATTGTTACTCTGTTAGGGCTTTCATTACCAGGACTAATTGGTGGAAGTGTTATTTTAGAGTCTATTTTTGGTATAGAGGGTATGGGACAGTTGTTTTTTATCTCGGCATTATCTCGTGATTATCCTATTATTATGGGAACTTTGATGATAACATCATTTTTAACACTATTGGGAAATATGCTTGCAGATTTAATCCTTTTAAGATTAAATCCATATATGAAAAGGGATTAAGCCATAATACCTTTTATCATAAAAAATAGCACTGCTGCAAGAACTGCGGCTGCTGGAACTGTGATAACCCATGCAGCTATAATTTTTTTGATAGCATCTCTTTTTACAAATTCAACTTTTTTAGCTTTTTTAATATCTTTTTTAGTTGATTTTATAAGTTTTTCTTCATCTGCTATTAGCTTATAAAGAGTTACTATGCGTTCGTAATCTTTTTGTGTTTTATTATCTTTCAATTCAAGAGTTTTTAATTCTGAAGTATAAGCATTTAGATTTTGTTTTTCATCTTTGATTGTTGAAATATTTTCTTCAATAGTTGTATTTGTATCATTAAGATGTAACCACTCTCTTAAAAAACCAACACCGAAAACACCACCAATTGCGATATGAGTTGAGCTTACAGGAAGTCCAAGTTGAGACGCTATAATAACAGTGATAGAAGCAGCCATAGCGATAGAAAAAGCTCTGATTTGATCAAGCTCAGTTATCTCACTACCGACAGTTTTTATAAGCTTTGGTCCATAAAGTGCAAGTCCAAGTGCAATTCCCAATGCACCAACACCCATAACCCAAAGTGGGATACTAGCTTTTGAAGATATACCACCATTTACAATGGCATCATTGATGGCAGCTAGTGGACCGATTGCATTTGCCACATCGTTTGCTCCATGAGCAAAGCTTAGTAGGGCGGCTGCAAAGATAAGAGGGATTGTAAAGAGTGTATTTACTGAGTCTTTGTTATTTTTAAGAGTTGTTTTGTTTGATGTTAATTTAGTTTTAACATATATGTAAACCACTATTGAGAATATAAAGCCTAATATAAGAGCAGTTGTAAAAGTTGGTTTTTTGCTCATCTCTATAGATACTAAGGGGATTATATTTAAAATATCAACAACTTGAGGCCAGATCTTTTTGAGACCTTTTAGTGTGAGATAAGTTATAAAAGCCCAAGACATTAAAGCTACAAAAATAGGTACATATGTTTTTGCAGCTTTGATTTTATCATCTTTAAAAACTATTGATTTTTTGATAGAGTATAAAAATGTGGCTGCGATTATACCACCGAGGACTGGTGAAATAACCCATGAAGCAGCGATTTTACCCATTGTCCCCCAAGATACTATATTAAATCCAGCAGCAGCAACACCTGCTCCCATAACACCACCAACGATAGAGTGTGTTGTAGAAACTGGTGCTTTCATAGCAGTTGCGAAGTTAAGCCAAAGTGCAGCTGCTAAAAGTGCGGCCATCATCGCCCAGATAAACGGATCTGCATTTCCACCAAAAGCAGATATATCGATAATACCCTTTTTTATAGTTTTAACAACTTCTCCACCAGCGATTAAAGCTCCACCAGCTTCAAAAACAGCGGCTATAATGATTGCAGTTGTAAGTGTAAGTGCTTTTGAACCAACAGCAGGTCCGACATTGTTTGCAACATCATTTGCCCCAATATTCATAGCCATATAAGCACCTATTAGTGCTGCAATTGCCAAGAACATATTGTTTGGAATACTACCGTTACTTAAAAAGCTAAATGTTAGAACTGCTATCATGAAAAATAGAGCAAATCCTAGCCTAGTAAAGTCTGTTCCACTCTTTTTTAGTGCCTCTGTTTCAAGTTTTTTTATAGTCTGAATTTCCATACTATCCTCTTTTTGGGTTTTGGTGTGTAATTGTCTCTAATTTTAATTACAAAACAGTTACAACTATTTTATATAAGCCTTTATAATCTCTTGGCGAACAATAGGCCTATCTCCACCTCTACGCCCAGAAGTAGCTACATTCTCAAGTTTTTTTATGGTTTTTATTGATGCTATTGTTGCTTGACCAAAGATAGTATGATACCCATTTAACCAAGGTGTTGGTGCTGTTGTGATGAAAAATTGACTTCCGTTTGTGTTTGGACCAGCATTTGCCATAGCTAATATTCCTGCTTTATCAAAGGTTTTATTTTTAAACTCATCTTTAAAAGGTTTTTTCCAAATACTTTCTCCACCCCTACCACTTTCTGTTGGATCACCACCTTGAATCATAAAACCTTTAATTATGCGATGAAAAGCGATGCCGTTGTAATAACCATCTTTTACATGTGTTATGAAGTTTTTAACTGCCAAAGGTGCAACATCAGGATATAGTTCTAACTCTATATTGCCCTGAGTAGTCTCTAAAATGACATGTGGGTTTTTGCTTTGAGCATTAAGTGTTATTGCTAACACCATCAAAAGTAGTAGTGCGATTTTTTTCATCTATTTTCCTCTGTCTTTAAAATGTTTTTTTAGATTGATGATTGTATCATCCTCATCTTCATACAATATAGTAACATTTTCTTTGGCTGAACTCATAGCATATTTTAGTTCTAACTCTGAAATGTCATCTACTTTTAAAAGTATAACAAATTTTGCACTAATTGAGCTTATTTGGTTGTATGTTGTGAGCAGTAAATTTTCCAAATTTTGTTCTATCAAGCCTTTTGAACTATCTAAACAAATTACATCTTCTTCTATAAAAAATTCCAAGTCCTCATTAAGTTGTTTTTTTGAGAGTTCATCAGAGACTATTAAAATATCTTTTGCTTCATGATTTTGAAGTAGTTTGGCAACAGTTTGTAATGCTTTGGCATGTGGGTTTGTTTTTATAAACTCAATATATATATTTTCATGATAAAAACTTTTTGTAAATTTAAAAAGGGCATCAGGTGTTGTTTGGCTAGTTGATAGTAATAAATTTGAGTTTTTTTGTATATGTTTTAGATATAAAATAAAATCATCACCAATAAAATCGCAATCATCACAGATAATTAGGTCTGCCACATGAAATTTTTTCTTCATTAAAATACTATCAATATATATGTTTGTATTTAAAAGTGGTTTATGATATTTAGCTAAATGTCTATTAAGTAATTCTATAGGTGTAATAATTTCTATGGAGGTTATATCTAATTCTATGATGGCATATTCAACAATATTTAAAAGTCTTTTCTTTAGTATATCACAAGAAAGTACGGTTGGAGATATAAGAACTATTTTTTTGTCTGGATGTTTTAATCTATAAAGAATAGTTTTTAAAAGTATAGCACTTGTTTTGCCTGAGCAATTGTATCCAAAAAGAGTTTGATGAGCAACAACTTCACTATCTATAAAGTTCATTTGTTCAGGAGATGCCATGTGCATAGTATCATTATCGGATAATATTAAATATTGCATAAGTAGTGTACCCATTATATGTGCTACATCAGGAAGTGTGTCATCTGCTTCTTTTACATTTTGGAGCTTTTGTAATATCTCATTATCATCGCTAAAAATTATTTTACTTTTTGGTAAAAGTTTCTGTAATGAAATATCTAATTGTTCATAATCTTGAAGAATTAAATTTTCCATTAGTGCAAAGTTAAATATGTCAACACCGTTATTGTGTGTTAATTCATTAAATCGCTCTCTAATAATTTTATGTGTTTTATCAAAAGCTAGGCTTTGATCGGATATATCTTGATTTTGTGATGCTTGTGCCGTTGCATTTTTTAAATCTTTTAGTGACCAGATTTTATATTCAAAAATATATATGCCTCTTGTTGGATCTAAAATAAGTAAAGGGATAAAAAAACTTTTGCTATGATGATATATAGTTATATTTTCATACAAAAGAAGATTGTTGTTTTCTGATAGTTTTTTTAAAGTTTTTAATATTTTTGAATTTGACAAATCATCGTATGGGGATTTTTGTTTAAATATAGATTTGAAAAAAGGTAAACTCATATCAAAAAAAGCTGTCGTTGCCATAAAATAAAATTATATGGCAACGATAAGATTATTCACCAGCAGCTACACGGTCTTTAAGACCCTTACCAGCTTTAAATTTTGGAACCATTTTATCTTGAGTAGTATAAGTTTTATCAGTACCCGGTACTTTACCACTTTTACCTTTTTGTAATGTAGCAACAAAACTACCAAAACCAACCAAAGATACATCTTCTTTCTTTACTAAAGCTTGAGCCACAGCTTCTGTGAATGCCTTGATAGCTGCTTCAGCTTCAACTTTAGTTTTATAGTTACCACTTGCTTGTACTAATTCAACGAATTGCGCTTTGTTCATGAATTTGCCCTTAGATAATGAAATTTTCCGAAATCATTTCAAATAGATTTAAATCAACCCAATTTGCAAATAATTCAGTTATGGACACTTTATAGTTTCTTTGCTTAAATATTTCTTCTTTTGCCTAAAATAGTTATAAATTTTAATAATTTATTCTCTTTTAGCCCTAGTTTAGCTTTCTTTAATAGCTTACTCATAAAAATACTTATATCTTTTGAGACTATTAAAGAGGGTGATTTTTTGATTTTTTGATATTTTATTCCTTGTGAATTGATAGATAAAAATACATCTTCTAGTCCATCTCTTTCACTCTGTGTTAAAGTACCCATATTAATAATTGCCTCTGTTGTCAAGTTTATTTATCTTTCTGACTGCTCTTATAATCTCATCGTCATCTAGCTTCCCCAACATTTTTATAACTGTAGAAGCAGCTTGTGGTTTCGCTCGTCCTAGCTTCCAGTCTTGATATGTTCTCATAGAGATACCAAGTGAAGAAGCCATATCTTTTAAAGATATTTTTTTCCCATTGTTTTGATACTCTAAAGAGTTGTGAAGAATGTTAAAAAGATCATCTATTTGCATGTGAAATTATACGGAATATATACTTAATTATACATGATAGTATATTTTAGATGCTATAAAATAGACAAAATAGTATTTAAATTATATATTTAATCTATTATATATTATATTATATACGGAAAACCGTGTGAAAAATATATTTTTATAAAGTTGTATGTTAATGGGATTAGTTTGTTTAAGGAATAGATAAGTTTATATTGTGATTGTTTTGCCTACAGGGTGCAGTGTTACTCTATCTTCATTAATCTCAAGATAAAAAGGTTCATAGTGACCAGGTTCTGTTTTGTAGATTAGCTCATCTGTATTGTTTAGAGTAAAGATTATAGTATTGAGACCTATTAATGGCTTTTCTATAGTGATTTTAGCATCAAGCGTTGAATTTTTGATGGTATTTATCTCATTTTTTAATGCTTTAATCTCTTTTTTTATACTCTCAACTTTAGACAAGGCGTGTCTTTTAGCTTCTTCTAGTGAGTATTTTAAATCGTTTATATCTTCTTGAATGAGGTCTATTTTTGAATTTAAAATTGGAACATCTTTGTAGTTGATTTTAAAAATATTGTCTTCACCACTTACTAGTCTAATTGTTATTGAGTTTGAGGCATATACTTTTAAATTGTTTTTTACATGTCCTATCTTTACATCTTGTGCATGTACTGTTCCACCAAGTGATGCTTCAATATCTACCATTGTTGCGTGAACTTCACCACCTTCAAGTAGTTTGATATTAGCTTTGTGACATCTTAGCGTTCCCTTGTGTCTGTTTATTCGTGCTACTTTTGCAAATTGAGTGGAATCTTGGTGTGTCGCTCCATCCACCTGTAAATCTTCTGCTTCTATAATACTATTTGCCCCAATATGACCTGTTATATGTACTACTTGAGAAGTTAATTCAACTCCAGCCCCTATGCTGTCTTTTGTTGTATCATTTTGTTCGACATGGACTTCTATATTGTTGTCCTCATCTTTTGCTAGAGAGTTTTGTACTCGTGATAGTTTAGACATCCTTACTTTATTATCTACCATAAGCCTTTTATTGATAAAGCTTACAAAACCTTTTTTCTTACTTTTGTATAGTTTTCTTTTGTCATCTTCTTCAATCATAATACTGTCTGTATCTACAATAGCATCCAAATCTTTTTTATTTTCTCCATTTCCGTTATCTATGAACTCTCCAAAAGCATTGAGACCATTTTTCCCAAAACATGGTTTTATAAATTCAACAAGAACTTCCCCTTCTTCTACCTCGATAAGTTGTTCTTGAGCATTCTTGTTTTGAAAGTGCATTATAAGTGAACTTGGTCGTGTAATCTCAGGTTCAATCCCATCAAAAAGAGGTATGGCAATCTTTTTTACAAATTTATCAGCATATAGATGCTTTACAAACTTTTTTAGTGTATTTAACATTGGAGCATCGAAAATACCAATTAAGATTTTATGTTTAGCTTTTATTTTGTTTAATTCTCTTATGAGAAGAGTATAAATCTCTTTTGGTTTAAACTTTTTATATGGTATAACCGAGTCTGGTTGAATGATGATTTTTGGATTTGTTGAGTATTTTCCGAGTTGTATAGAATAGTCTAGTTGTATAGTCTTTTTTAACTGCTCTTTAATGGTTATGGTGTAGATTTGTTGAAACGATACATGTTCATTTAAAATTTTATTTTTATCTTTATATATCTCATTTACATTTTCATTAAAGAGTTCAAACTCTTCGAGAGATGTTGTTTTGATAAATGTATCTACACTATTTATCGAAAATCCACAATCTTGAGAGGGTATTAGATTTTTTTGAGCAAAAGCCTCTATGGCTTCTTTTATGTTCTTAGTTTTTAGTTTTTCCATTTTAATCATAGTTTGTTTTAATACTCCAAAAGATCGCTATAGTCGTATTTTGAGAAGTCTAAGTATAGTTTTCCGTTTTGTTTAATAACTCTTATATCACTGTCATACACAGCTAGAAACCTTTTTTTTATCACTTTTCTTTGGTGTGGTTTTAAATCTAGTGTTTTTAGATACTCTCTTAACTCCACTATATGCGTATCAGCTTTTTCATCATTTTTATGGGGAGTTTCTTTTATTTCAAAAGTTTCAACTTCATGTATAGTTTGTGTCTTTTGTTCTAATATTAATTTTGTATTTATTAGTTCTAAAATATTTTTTAGTTGTTCATCTTTTGAATTGTAAAGAGTTTCTATTTTATCTCTTTCATCACGAAGCATCTGCTCTTTATCATCTATGAGCTTATCTATTTTTGCTTCAAGTTGTACAATCTTTTCTTTTAGATGTTTGTTTTCTCTTTGGTAAAGTGCAAACACTGTTGCAACAGTTGTTTTTGGTTTTGCAATCGCTTTTTGTTGAACTGCAGATGAGTCTTTTATGATATAAGTCGTACCATTTTCTATGATATAATTTAGTTTTTTTGCACGAAGTTTTGAGTTTATCATCTCTTTTGACATTCTAAAATGTTTTGAATATTCATCTATTGTTAATCTCATATACCCTCCCCAAATCATTGAATTAAAGCTTATAAACACATTCAATCATAATTTTCATGCATTTTAACATAAAATATATATGAAAAAAGTTATAATTGCAAAATTATTTTTTTAGGATGGCTTATTATGAGTAAAGGTATATTAGATATTGTGCGACCTGGAGTTTTATTTGGCGATGATGTTGTTAAAGTTTATGAGCATGCAAAAAAAGAGGGATTTGCTATTCCTGCAGTTAATGTTGTAAATACAGACTCTATCAATGGTGTTTTAGAAGCCGCAGCAAAGGTTAATTCCCCTGTAATTATACAATTTAGTAATGGTGGAGCATCTTTTTTTGCAGGAAAAGGTTTGAGTAATGAAGCAGAAAAATCAGCAATACTTGGTGCTATAGCAGGTGCAAGATATGTTCATAGTGTAGCTGAAGCTTATGGTGTTGCTGTGATTTTACATACTGATCATGCTGCAAAAAAACTACTTCCTTGGATAGATGGTCTTTTGGATGCTGGAGAGAAGTATTTTAATCATGTCGGAAAACCACTTTTTTCGTCTCATATGCTTGACCTTTCAGAAGAACCTTTAGAAGAAAATATCTCAATCTGTAAAACTTATTTAGAACGAATGAGTAAGATTGGTATGAGTATAGAGATAGAACTTGGTTGTACAGGTGGTGAAGAGGATGGTATAGATAATACAGATATGGATAATTCACTTTTATATACTCAACCAGAAGATGTGTCTCTGGCTTATGAAGCACTTGGAACAGTTTCACCAAACTTTACTATTGCTGCTTCGTTTGGAAATGTTCATGGTGTTTATAAACCTGGAAATGTAACGCTTACACCTAAAATCTTAGATAATTCTCAAAAATATATAGATAAAAAACACAATACTGGTGAAAAACCTGTTAATTTTGTGTTTCATGGTGGTTCAGGTTCACTTCCATCTGAGATAAGTGAAGCTATTGGTTATGGTGTAGTTAAGATGAATATTGATACAGATACTCAATGGGCAACATGGAATGGTGTTCGTGGATATGTTGAAAAATATCATGAGTATCTCCAAGGACAAATCGGAAATCCAGAGGGCAAAGATAAACCAAATAAAAAATACTATGATCCAAGAAAATGGATAAGAGCTGGTCAGGAAAGTTTAGTTGAAAGAGTTGTAGAAGCATTTAAAGATTTAAATGCTTTGGAAAGAAACTAAAGACTTAACTAAAAAATTGGGGTTTAAAAACCTCAGTTATCTTCTCTGCGTTGGTAAGAAACCAAGATGTTTCTATAATATTCCCATAAAAAATATGACAAATTTATTAAGTTGTTTATTAGTCAAACAGTTATATAATTAACTAAACGGTTAGTTAAAGGAATTTGAAATGCAAAGTAAAGTAGAAGGTCTAAGAGATTATATAAATAAACTAAAAGGATAAACAATGCAAGAGTTAGTTAGAAAAATAGTACCGAGTGAAATGGATGGTATGCAAATAGAAATTGAAGATTTTATTGCTATGTATAATGAAAAAAAGTGTGAACTTATTGATGTTCGTGTTCCCTTTGAAACAGCTGTTTGGCAGTTGAACTTTGGTCTAAAAATTCCTGCAAATGAGTTGCCAGATAGACTTGATGAACTACCAAAAGATAAACTGATTGTCGTCGCTTGTCCAAGAACAAATCGCTCAAATATGGCAAGAATATATCTTTCAACTGAAGGATTTGAAGTGAAATATTTAATAGGTGGGTTGTTAGGACTTATGGATGCCCTTAAAGGTGGTAAAGCAAAAGGGATAAAACTTTAAAATGGAGTATTATATCATATATTTTTTCTTGACATTAGCTCTTTCGACACTATTTTCTATGGGAGGTGTTGGTTCAGCGATAGGATTGGTGCCTATCTTTTCTATGATGGGTATGCCTTTAAATCTGGCAAAAGCCATCGGATTGTTCATTAACTCTGCTTCAACCATTACTGCATCAATTATGAACTTTTTTCGTGGTGTTTTAGATATTAAGTTTGCTATTCCTCTTATTGTAAGTATTATGATAGCAACACCTATTGGTGCATGGCTGAGTCAGTATGTGCAAAAAGAGATA
>Ga0256842_1000883_pt1 | contig 25810 bp, 21 predicted proteins | sample 4559240metaG_FD_185973 | JGI IMG/M metagenome (GOLD analysis project Ga0256842, IMG submission 185973) | Hydrothermal vent microbial communities from Guaymas Basin, Mexico - 4559-240 | ecosystem: Environmental > Aquatic > Marine > Hydrothermal vents | place: Mexico: Guaymas Basin | collected... | reverse complement strand
TAAGAGAAAAAACTTAATTTTGGCAAAAGTAAAATCTTTTAGCAAAAACCAATGATTAAAGAAAATCTCTTTTTTATCCTATAAGCCTATAAGTTTTTAGGAAGGCATTTAGGTAGGAAGGGAAGGAAAAGGGGACAGACCTGATTGAGAGAAAACTTTCAAAAGGGGTCAGACAAGTAAGTAAGTAAAAAAGTGAAAAAAAGGAAAGGTGGGTAGGAACAGACCTAAAAATGAGAAATGTCATGTAAAATTAAATGTATCAGATTAAAATCACCCCTTACAATTTCCACCATGTGTTTATAGGGGAAAAACTAAAAATTTAGTACTAAGGAGAAAAAAAGTTAAAAGACAAAGAGTTAAAGTAAAACTTTTCCCCTTCTATAAGTCATCTGGATGGGATTTAGTGTTTAATAAAAGACAAGAATTAAACAGGTGAGAAAAAGGAATAAAGTGAGATTAGCATCAGGCAAAATTGAAAAATTTGAAAAATCTCTTTTCTTTTAATTAATAAATTTTATTTACTGGGAACAAAATTTTTTTAACTTCCTTTTTTAAAGGTAATTACTTTAAAGATCTCTCCCATGCCACCGGGTAAAATTAGTGTTTTTAACTTTTCCATATCTTTCTCGTTAACAAAGTCCAAAATCCCATTTTCCACTAAAAATTTTCCCTGTGTTTCATAATTAATCCTTATATATCCTATATTTTTTAGTATTTCTTCTACAAATTTAAAATTTACATGGTAGGTAATGTCAATGGCTTCATTTAATTCAAAAATATTTTCAACTAATCTGTTATTTTTATATCCCCTTATGGTATTTGTTGAGATGTAATCTGGGTAGATTTCCTGGGGATATCCTCCATAGTCTATTAAGATGAGAATTGTATCCGCTTTAAATTTTGAAAAGGGGGAAAAAAATTCATAATATTTTTCAGGAAATTCAAAAATTGTACTTTTTCCATCATCTGGAATGTGTTTTATATATTTTTTAAAATATTCTTCTACATTTTTATCTTCAATTTTTTCCCATATTTCTATGATTTTTCCATCTTTTACCTTCAAGAATGATTCAAAAAATTCCCTGCCATCAAATTTTATTCTCCTTGCTGGAATTGCGTCTAAAATTTCATTTCCCAGAATTGCATATTTTTTTGGAGGGAGTTTTTCAAGGGAGGTAAAGAATTTTATTCCGCCAGTATCTTTAGATGGAATTTTTTCAATTAAGATACCTGAAATCCTCAGATCTTTGGTAATTAATTTTGTTAATTTTCCTTCTCTTCCACCTATCTCCACAAGTTCATAATTTTTAATATTGCTTTCTAAAATTTTTTTTAAGTATGTTACAATTGCCTTTGAAAATGGTTTTAAAAGCAGGGTGGGGGAGGTTATGAAATCTCCCCCTTCTCCTATTTTTGCCAAATTTGTATAATAGCCATATTTTTCATGATATAGTAGTGTTTTAAAAAATTCTTCAAAGGAGATTTTTCCACTATCTTTTATTTTTTTAATTAAAAGTTGTTTCATCCTCATAGTTCATTACACTAATCTTTGCCGCAATTTTTTGAGAAATTTCCATTAAAATTTTTGATATCTCCTTTCCTTCTTCAAGTACCGGTGGTTTTCCGATGTCTCCAAGTTCTCTGATATCTTCATATATGGGTATTTTCCCAAGTAATTCAGTATTGAATTCCTTTGAAAGTTTCTCTCCTCCACCTTTTCCAAATAGGTAACTTTTCCTTCCACATTGAGGGCATTCAAAATAACTCATGTTCTCAATTATACCTATTATTGGTACATTTAATTTCTTAAACATCATTATTGCCTTTCTGACATCATGGAGAGATACCTCCTGTGGAGTTGAGACAACTATTCCACCCATTAGGGGAAGGGATTGGGCAATTGTAAGCTGGGCATCTCCTGTCCCCGGTGGTAGATCTAAAATTAGATAGTCAAGTTCACCCCAGTCCACATCATATAAGAACTGTCTTATTATTCCATGTAGCATTGGACCTCTCCAGATAAGGGGTGCATTTTTATCCACTAAAAAATCTATACTCATAACTTTGACTCCATGTTTTTCAAGGGGGATTATTTTTTTGCCATCGGTATAGGGCCTTCCATCAACACCCATCATCATGGGGACATTTGGCCCATAAATATCGCAATCACAGATTCCCACCTTTGCACCACTCATTGAAAGAGAGACTGCAAGGTTTACACTTACGGTACTTTTACCCACTCCCCCTTTGCCACTTGTGATGGCTATACTATTTTTTACGCCGGGAATTTCTTCTTTTCCGGGAACGCCTTTTGATTTTTTAACATTTGAGTCAAATTCCACTTCGATTTTTCCAACATCTTTGATGTTTTCTCTAATTACCTTTTCGATATCTCTTGTAAATACATGTTTTAAGGGACAGGCTGGTGTTGTGAGTGTGATTATCACCTTTATGTCGTTTCCCTTAATTTCGACATCCTTAACCATTTTCAGAGAAACCAGATCCTTCTTTAATTCGGGATCGTCTACCTTTGAAAGAAGTTTTATTATTTCCTCTTTTTTAATCATTTTTCCCTCCAGAAATTGATAAAACCAATTTTAACAGAATGAGTTTTTTTATCAAGGAAATAGAAAATATCCTGCAATGGCAGGTCTACGGTTATTTTAAAAAGTATTGGGGTGCTAATTTTTTGGGGTGTAAAGTTTAAAATACATTAAAATTTCCAGTACACAAAAAAATACCCACCATTATTGCTGCAAATGAAATGTATTGATGTTTTAAAAATTTTTCTTTTAAAAATAAAAAGGAACCAATTAAGGTAAAAATGGGATAGGAACTTACAATTGGAGTTGCAAGAGCCACATAGATGGTTTTTACGCTTTTATAAAATAAAAAACCTCCAACAGTGCTTAAAAAAATTGAAATTATTACAAATACTATTTCCCTCTTTTCTTTCCTTGAAAATTTTATTTTAAAAAGTTCCTTTTTTAACATTGGAAGCCATATAAATGGGGCAATAATGCCAAAAATAAGTGGCATGGTTCTTGGATCCACAATATTTTCAAACTTTTTTACAAAAAGTGCCCATATCCCCCACAAAATGGTTGCCAGAAATGTCCACAAAATCCACCGGCCCCCTTTTATCCTTTTATTAGTAGGGATGTAGGATATGGAGATAGTCCCGGATATTACAAGGATTACTCCTATAATTTGAAGATTAGTTAGACTTTCATTTAAAAATATGGGACCTCCAATTACGCTTACAACGGAATATCCAGCAATTACCGATGCCACAATTGAGACAGGACCATCTATAAGGGCAAGGAAGAAAAAAATATATGCAATTACAGAAAGGGATTGTATGGAAGCGAGGATGAAAAAATCTTTTAAATTATGGGGAAATCTTCCACCTGAAATGGAGAAAAATAGATATGCAATGGGGAGGGAAAATATGGAATTTAAGAAAAACATTTTTTTTTCTCTTAAATTTGTAGATGCAACTTTAGTGAAAATATCAGATATTCCAAAACAAAGGGCAGCAAGTAAGGAAAAAAGCATTTTATTATCCCCTAAAAAATAAAGGAAAATTTACATCATTTTTAAAATTAAATCAAAGAAATTGAATATTTATGGTAAAATCTAATCAGGATGAGGAATTTTTTTATAAAATTTTTAATAAGGAGAATGTAATGGATATTGGTAAAGCCTTTACATATATTTTCAAAGATGAGGATTGGATAAAAAAGGTTTTAATCGGTGGGCTTTTACTTTTAATCCCCATTTTTGGGTGGGCCTTTGCTATTGGGTATTTTTTCGTCCACTACAACCACTTAAAGGCTGATGATTTTGAACGCCCTTTGCCCGAATGGGATAAATTGGGAGATATGTTTATTATAGGGTTAAAATTTATTGTTATTTACATTGTCTACTTTATTCCGATTTTTTTTCTTGAGATGGTTTTAACTTTGATTCCCATTTTAGGATTTTCAAATAAAGCAGGTGAAAAAGTGGGCATTTTTATTGCCTTTATTGGATTTCTTTTTTATTTTCTGGCAATTTTATATGGGTTTTTTGTGGCTTTGATAACACCGGGGATTATTATTGAATATGTGAGAGAATATAAAATTTCAGATGGATTTAAAATTTCAGAAATTTTTTCCATGTTAAAGAAAAATTTTCTTGATTTTTTTATTATTTTTCTTCTTTTATTTGTGTGCAAATTAATTGCGTCAGTGGGAGTTATACTCTGTTGTATAGGTTACGTTTTTACCACTTTTATAGCGATAGGCATTTATTTTAAATTGGTTTCCCAACTTGATTTAAAGATAGAGAAAAATAAATTTTGAGGAGGTTGTTATGGATTATAACAGGATTTTCACCTACATCTTTAAGGATGAAGGATGGATTAAAAAGGTCTTGATTGGTGGGCTTTTGACTCTAATACCTGTTGTTGGTTTTTTCTTTCCTCTTGGGTATTTTTTAAAGCATTATAGAAATATGAGAGATGGAAATGATGTTCCACTTCCGGAATGGAATGATTTTGGGGATATTTTTATGGTGGGGTTGAAACAGTTTGTAGTTAATTTGATTTATTCCCTGCCAGCTTTTGTCATAGGGCTTTTTTCATTTGTTGTTTCATTTTTAATGATGAATGGTTCGAAAGATGGAAGAAACGCAGCCCCTATATTGGGTATTATTGGACTCTTATATTTTTTTGTTTTTCTTTATTATTTGATTTTTACTTTCATAATGCCCGCTGTAATCATGAAGTTTACCAGGAACTTTAGTATTTCAGAAGCGTTAAAGGTGGGAGAGGTTTTATCTCTTATAAAATCAAACATAAAGGATTTTCTAATTCTCTTTTTAATTTTAATAGTTGCAGAGATAATTGCGTCAGTTGGAATGATTTTGTGTATGGTGGGAGTTGTGTTTACCTCCTTTATTGCCCTGGGTATATATTTCAGAGCAGTTGCAGCAGTTGAGAGAAAGTTAATTGATGAGGGAAGATTGTAGAAAAATTTCCAAATTTTTTGTAAAATTTTAGTTTGAGTTTTTGGGGAGTTTTTACTCCCCTTAATTTTTTGGGGTATAAAAGTGGGAAATATCTATGACACCTTCGGCAAGTTGCTTCTTTTTATGGGTTTTTTACTCATGTTATTTGGGGGGATTTTCTTTCTAATTTCAAAGTTTTCTGGAAATTTCAGAATGCCCCTTGATATTTACTACAAAAAGGGAAATTTTACTTTTTATTTTCCCCTTGGTACCTCTATTCTTGTAAGCATTATTTTGACTCTAATTCTATACTTTATCTCAAAGGTGAGACAGTGAAATCTTACGGAATGGATGAAAAAGAGAGTAGAGGTAGAAAATTTTTTGAGGAAGTGGATCCCTCAAGGGGCCTTTATGAAAGGGATATTGATAGAATTGTTCATTCAAGAGCATTTAAGAGACTTTCCGGTAAAACTCAGGTTGTGACTGGAAGGGAATCTGATCACCACAGGACAAGACTTACACACAGCATAGAGGTTGGGACACTCTGCAGGGATGTTGCGAGAAAACTTGAAATAAACGAGGATTTGGCAGCTGCAATAGGGCTTTCCCACGATCTTGGCCATCCTCCACTTGGCCACTGTGGGGAAGAGGTATTAAATGACATCAGCAGAGAATTTGGGGAGAATTTTGAACACAACAGACACACACTCTTTATTGTTGATGAATTTGAACAAAAATATGTAAATTTTCCAGGGTTAAATCTTTCCTTTGAGGTGAGGGAGGGGATTATAAAGCACTCCTCCAGAAGGAAATATGAGGAGTTTGATGAAGAATTTGACTTTTCTCTTCATCCCACACTTGAAGCCCAACTTGTGGATTACTGTGATGAAATATGCTATTCCTATTCCGATCTTGACGATGGATATGAGTTAAAATTAATCTCCCTTGAGGATATGCTTGAGGAACTTGAAAGGTTTAAAAAATTATTTGAAAAATTGAAAAGAAAGTTTCACGGTGCAGATGTGAAATTACTTTTTAATGAGGTTTTGAGAAGACTTATGAGTGAAAGTGTAAATAACTTGATTGATAAGGTTTTAAAAAATTGCAAAGAATATGGAATAGAAAGTGTTGAAGATGTAAGATGTGCACCAAAGAGGATGGTAGAATATGAAAGTGAACATGGCATATGGATTTCAGAATTAAAAACTTTTTTGATGAAGCATTACTACAGGCATCCTCGGATAGTTGAAAAGAGAAATAGATACAGGGATTACATAAAGAAACTCTTTGAATTTTATTATGAAAATGAGGAGAAACTTCCCAAAAAGTATGTCCATATGATAAGAAGTGGTGAAAGACCCAGGTACAGAGTGATAATTTATTATATTGCGGGGTTTACAGACTATTACTTCTTGAACAAAATAAGGGAGTTTGGCCTTTTATAAATTCCTGAGAATTTGCCCTGTTCTTATTGAGAATGTCCTGTATTTTTTCTAAAATACAGTTAGGTGAGGGTAAAAACTATTAAAATGTGGGATGTGAAAAGATAGGCGTCACAAATGAAAGCATAACTCAGGAAATAAATTGCTATAGAGAGTTGATTTATAAGAGAGAAGATAGTGGAAAAGAAAAAAACATTTAAGTATTTAGTTTTTCTCCTGGGGATAGTATTTTTATTCTTATACATTTTTTTAACCTACAGGTGTTTTTGGGGATTGTCTAAAGATTTTTTGGAAAGTAAATTTTTTTCCAGAAACTTTAAACCCGAGGAAAAAGAGACACTTGCATATTTAAGTTATTATTTTGATTCCTTTTCATATGAAAAAAACTATCTCAATGGAGTCAGGGGTATTGTATGTAAAGATGACTTTAATTCAATTTATTTCATGTCCCATATTGAATATATTTCTGGAAACTACCTGATGGCAAAGATTTTCTTTGAAAAAATTAAGGGAGAATTTGAAAATAAAATTAGTAAGTTAAAGGATAAATTAAAAGAAAAAGGGATAAAAGATGAGAGATTTTTCTTTTATATGAAACTTGCAGATTGTTGTTTTAAATTGGGGGATGTCAAAGGGGGAGAAAAATATTTAAAAATTGGTATTAAAAATGTTACACCACCTGCCATTAAGGTTTATTTCTGGGAAAATGTCCCTTACATAAAAAGTCTTTATCTTTTTTACATGTATAAAAAACAAAAAGGAAAAAAACCATTTACAGGGTATTACATCTGGTACAGGCAGGAACTTGCTTTAATGAGATATTATGTCTATATGCTAAAGTTTGAGAGGGAGATCAGAAAAATAATGAGGGAAAATTTTTCCGGAGAAATTAGTAATGAAGAGTTGGATAAATTTTTTAACACCTCCTGGGATGAGGAACTTTTAAAAATAGTAAGTGTTGAAAAGAAGAAATCCTTTGTAGAAATTGATGTGGAAAAATATTTTAAGTCTTTTGAAGAAGAAGTTGGTGAAAAGGTAAGTGAGGGTAGAGATTTAAAAAAGTGTTATCCCAAAATTTTAGAAGCAATCTTTTTTGACAATGAAAACCACTGTAAATGAGAGGGCTAAAGATCGTCAATTTTTATCTGATCCACTATCTCGATTCCGTACCCTTTTAAGGTTTTATATTTTCTGGGATGATTTGTTAAAAGTATTAATTTTTTTGCGCCAAGCGAACTCAAAATCTGGGCTCCTATTCCATAATCTTTTCTGTCTTCCTTTTCAAAAATTTTATCTGGAAATGAAAATTCCCCTCCATTCTGAGATATCTCAGCATATGTCTTTATTTCAGTTAATAGCCTTTTTTCATCTGGTTCAAGTCGAAGATATAATATTATGCCCTTTCCCTTTTGAGATATAAATTTCATACATTTTTCAATCCATTTCCCGGATGGATTGTATTTTGAGAAAAAAACATCTCCAGGCACGCTTTGCGTGTGTACCCTTACGTAGATGGGGTCATCTTCTTTTAACTCTCCTTTTTTAAGCACAAGATGAGTTCTTCCACTCAAGGTATTTTCAAATACAATTGCCTCAAATTCTCCAAATTCAGTTGGAAAGTTACTTCTTGCTACCTCTTTTATGAATTTTTCAGTTTTAAGTCTGTACTCAATTAAATCTGCTATGCTTATAATCTTTAAATTAAATTTTTCTGCAAATTTCTCAAGGTCTGGCAATCTTGCCATTGTCCCGTCATCTTTCATTATCTCACATATCACCCCTGCGGGATAAAGACCGGCAATCCTTGCAAGATCCACTGCTGCCTCTGTCTGTCCAGCCCTTTCAAGGACACCTCCCTTTCTCGCCCTTAGGGGAAAGATGTGGCCGGGCCTTGCTAAATCTTCAGGTTTTGTTTTTGGGTCAATTGCCGTTAATATGGTTGTGGCTCTGTCCTTTGCTGATATTCCAGTTGTAACATTTTTTTTGGCCTCAATTGATACGGTAAAGGCGGTTTCAAAAGTTGAGGTGTTGTCTGCCACCATCATGGGGATTTGTAGTTCTTCAAGCCTTTCCTGGGTCATGGGAAGGCAGATCAACCCCCTACCATATTTTGCCATGAAGTTTATGGCTTCTGGAGTTACCTTTTCCGCTGCCATTGTAAGATCCCCTTCATTTTCCCTATCTTCATCATCTATAACAATCACCATTTTCCCTTCTTTTATATCGGCAATTGCCTCTTCAATTGTGCTAAGTGGCATATTAAATCTCCCGAAGTTTTAAAATAGATTTTATAATTAATTGAGAGAAAGTAAAATCACTTTTTCTTCTTTTCTTCGGTAAGGTCCAATCTTATCTCTTCATCGGGGAAAAATTTATTAAATAAAAGTAATGAAACATAGGTTAAAAATAAAAGAAAAATACTCAAGAAATCTTGAGGCTCCACATCAAAAATTTTTTTCTTTAAGAAAAAAATTCCAATGACATATCCAGCTGTTCCCATAAAATAAAGTATTACCCATTGACTTAACTTCAATCCCAGATATTTTGCTTTTACATCAAAGGGGTGAGCCATTTTTTCCCTCCCCAATAATTTTAAAATTTATTTTTCCACTTTCCTTATATATTATATCACCAATTTTTACTTTTTTGTAAAATTTTCTTGGAACATTGACATCTAAAATAAAATTACCCTCTTTAACTTTTAAAAAATAATAAGTAAACCCCACCTCTTCATAGGGGTCATTTTTAGGGATTATCTGAAGATATTTATTTCTCCTGTATTTTTCTACAACAACACCATCAATGGGAAGTAATTTCCTCAACATTAGCCATGCCTGATACCATACAAGTTGATCTCTTTCTTTTTTTGTAAAATCATACAAGATTTTTAGGGCTTTTTTGTTGTTAATCCTTCCTATGGCACTGACTGCTTCATACCTTATCAATCTATTTGGATCGTAAAGGAGTGGGATGACTTTCTCGATGTAATTGGGCCTCATATTGTATTTAAGTCCCCTTATTGCCCCCAATCTAACTGTGGCGTCATCACTCTGGAGGTTTTTTAATATTACCTTTATTCCCTTCTCACTTTTTATTTTTCCAAGGAGATATAGTGCAAAATATTTTTCAATGTGGTTTGAATTGGGATCAGTTGCAACATTTATCAGATCATTCTCAATTGATTTTCCCTTTTTTAGTAGTCGTTCATAGTAGAAAAATGAAGCATTGTTTCCATAATTTTCCACCATCTTTTCAAAGTCGTGGGTAAATGTGAAATATTTTATGACTGGCTTATGAAAGATTATAAGAAATAAAATAATCACAAACATTGATGGGACTAATGCATATTTTGTAAATTCTCTAAACATCTTCACCTCATGAAAAAAATTATGATATCAAAATTCTTGGTATATGTGGAGAAATTCTTGTTACAATTTCATAATTAATTGTATTTGAAAGATTTGCAAGATAATCTGCAGTTATTTCTTCTTTCCCCATTTTTCCAATTAAAACCACTTCATCTTCGATTTTTACATTTTCAATTTCTGTTAAATCCACAATCATCATGTTCATACAGATTCTTCCCAGAATTTGTGCCCTTTTACCATTGACTATAACATAAGATTTATTTGATAGAGCCCTTGGATATCCTTCAAAATAGCCCACAGGAACTATCCCAATTTTTAGTTTTCTATTTGCCTTATATGTGCAACCATAGCCTATAAAACTCCCTTCGGGTATTTCCTTAATTTGAGCAATGATGCTTTTCCATTTAAGTATTGGTTTTAATTTGATGTTTAGTTTTTTTTCCTTTGCTGATATAAATGTTTCTCTGGAAGGCCAAAGTCCATATAGAGAAATTCCGGTTCTAACCATGGAAAAGTGGGTTTCCGGAAAGAGAATTGTTGCAGCACTGCAGGCTGTGTGGAAAATTAGGTGTCTGTTATTTGTTATATTTATTGCTTTTTTAAAATTTTCAAGTTGTTTCATTGCATAAGAGTGATCTGTAGTATCCTCAATATTTGCAAAGTGAGTATATATCCCTTTCAATTCTATATTTTTTTTTGTGGAAAGAAAATTTAGCATCTCTTCTAATTTTTCTGGGAATATTCCCTGCCTATTAGTTCCCGTTTCTATTTTTAAATGGATTTTACTCTTTTTATTTATTTTTTCAGATTCCCTCTGTAGTTTTTCAATATTTTCTTTGTTATACATTACAACTTCAAAATCATATTCTGCAACATATTTAATGTCTTTGAGGGGAACATACCCTAAAATTAAAATTGGAAGGTTAATTTTATTCTCCCTTATTAAAATTGCTTCCTCTATGGAGTTTACCCCCAGATAGTCTGCTCCATATTTTTGGGCAAGTTTTGAAATTAGCAAAGTGCCATGTCCATATGCGTTTGATTTTACAACTGCCATTAGTTTTGTTCCTGTACCTATCAAACCTTTTAATTGGGTTATGTTCTCTCTAAATTTTGTTTCACTTATTTCAACTGTTGAAGTGGGAACCATTTTATTTTCCTTTTATTCTATAAAATTTCATTTTATTGCAATAAATTAAAATGACAAGTCTTTTTAAGAAGATGTATTTTTTAGTAATTAAAGATCTAAATAATGGTGTATATCAGTTATGTGGAAAAGGAAAAGACTGGTAGTCAACTTAATTGTGTAAGTCTCTTGAAACATTTCCTTTCAGGGTAGAAAAGAATAGGTTAATAGAAGAAGAAAATCTTAAACTTCTTGAGGAAAGTCTTCGAATTTTTTTCGTTAAAAAAGAAATACAAAAACTTTTCTGCGCTTTTCTCGTTGCCTGACTTTTGTCAGAAGACTTTATCATCCCTGTCAGAATTCAATTTCTTTTCCTATTTGCCAACTTATATGCTCCTAAAAAGGTTTATAGAAGGATAAAAGGGAGATGTTTAATCGTTGATTTCTGCCAGAGGACTTTAATTCTGCCAGATTTAAGTTTTCTTTTTGCTTTCCCACCCTGAAACCCCCTTAAAGGTTTGTAGAGAAGAAAAGGAATTTTTCTTTAATTGTTTGTCCCTGCCAGAAGATTTTGAGTTATTGCTAATTTTAAGTTTTTCTTCTGTTTGCCCACCCAAATACCCACTAAAGAATTATAGAGAATAAAAGGGATTTTGCTTTAGTTGTTGGTTTTTGCTAAAAGATTTTCTTTTTGCCAGAATTTAGTTTTATTTCCAATTTGCCCTCCCCTAAATACCCCCTGAAGGCTTATAGAAAGAAAAAAATGGTTTGCCTTAATTGCTTGATTTCTGCCAGAAGATTTCAAGTGATTGCCGGTTTTGAGTTTTTTCTTACCTATCAACCCTAAAAGCCCATTAAACCTTCTTCTTAAATTTTTGCCTGACACTAAATTACTTTCTCTAAATTACTCTCTAAATTCTGAATTTCCTGAATTTTCAATTCTTCTTATCTTTCCTATAAACCCACGGTAGGGATTGTGTGAGGGATAAATTCAGCCTGACACCTTTAATTTTCATAACATTTCTCAAATTCAGGTCTGTCCCCTCTTTCATTTCCTTGTTTTCTGCTTGTCCATCCTGAATGCCCCTTAAAGGTTTATAGAAGAATAAAAGGAATGTGCTTAATCATTGATTCCTGCCAGAAGATTTTTAATTTTTGCCAATTTTGAGTTTTTATTTTGTTTGCCTATCTTGGAAGTCACTATATGTTTATAGAAGAAAAAAAGGGATTTCCAATAATCTTTCTAATTTTTTTAAAAAAATGTTGACACTCTTTTTACCATTTGTATAATTATAACTTCTTTGACAAGTTGGATGCCGAGGTAGCTCAGTCGGTAGAGCAGGGGACTGAAAATCCCCGTGTCGGCGGTTCGATTCCGTCCCTCGGCATATTTTTTTGGATTTACCCCTTCCGTTGTGAAGGGGTTTTTTATTTTTTTATACATATTTTAATCTTTTCTACAATTTTCCCATCAAAATTTAATTGAAAAGGGAGAAATTCTTTTGCTATAATATGAATAATGATAGTTAAAAGGAAAAATTCCACTTTTTCAAATCCTTTAAAAATAACAGGAGGTTTAGAATGTTTGAACGTGATGATGTTAAATTTCTCGCATCCTTTAAATCTGATGAACCCAATGTGGTTTCTCTTTATTTAAATTGTGATGGAAGAGAGTTTTTACCCAAAGAGGTCTATACAATTTTAAAAAGCATGATACTTAGAAAAAAATCTGAAGTGGAAAAAATTGAAGATAAAAATTTAAAGAGAGAAATAATTGAGTATTTAGAAAAAATAGAAGACCACGTAATTAAAAATTATAGAGAATTTAAAGAAAAGGGTCTTGCCTATTTTGTAAGTAGAGATTTCTTCTATGAAATTCCCCTTCCAATTCCTCCAAGGAATAGGGTAATTGTTTCCTATACTCCCTATATTTTGCCTTTACAATTTCAGAGAGATCTTTATGGAAAGGTATTATTCATTTTGTTAGATAAACATGTTGCCAAATTTTATGTGGTAACTCCTGATAAGGTGGAGTTTCTTGAGGATTTATTTACTAAAGTTCCGCCTAAGGTAAAAAGAGGTGGGTGGCAGGGTTATGACGATAAGAAAAATATGAGGAAGGTGGATGAAAAAACTCTGCATCACTTTAAAAGAGTGGGGGAGAAGGCCTTTGAAATATTTAAGGAAAGGGACCTGGATGGTGTTGTTGTGGGTTGTAAAAACGAATATTTTGGAGATTTTGTGGAACACCTTCACAGTTATTTAAGGGAAAAATTAATTGATAATTTTGAAATGGTAATTGACGCCCCTCAACATGAAATATTTGAAAAGGTAAATAATGTTTTATCTGTTAAGAGAATTGAAAGCAGAAAAAATCTCATAAAAGATTTGATTGATAAAAGTAAAAGTGGTGGAAAAGCGGTTCTGGGACTTGAATCGGTTGTAAGAAACCTAAATGAAAACAGGGTGGAGCATCTTGTCATTTTAAGGGATTATGACTGTTCCGGGAAACTATGTCCAGATTGTGGTTCCTTTGGTGTTCTTGAGGAAAGGTGTTTGAAGTGTGGTGAAAAGATGATTGAAATTGAAAATTTAATAACTGAGATTGTAGATAGAGCACTTTTAAAAAATATTCAAGTAACACAGGTCACAAAAGGATTAGGACTTGAGGATTATGGTAGTATAGGGGCTTTTTTGAGGTATAAAGGGTAGTGGATAGATTTTTAAGTCTGGAATTTAGTTCGGAGATAATTTTTCTTGAATTGGTGGATTTTGCAGTTGAGACATTTTTGAGGAATGTGGATTTAGATGAGAGGGTATTTTTCAGGGTCTCATTTTCTGTGAGGGAGTGTGTGATAAATGCCATTAAGCATGGAAATGGATTTCAGAAGGATAAAAAAGTTTCTGTGGAGTTTTATCTAAAGGATGAGAAAATATTTAAATGCATAATAAAGGATATGGGGAAGGGTTTTAATATAGAGGAAATATCTGATCCATCTCAGGGTGAAAATTTACTAAGACCTGATGGAAGAGGGCTTTTTCTGGTAAAAACCTTTATGGATGAAACTTTTACGAAAAAAGTGAACGACCATTTTGAGGTGATTATAGTTAAAAATTTGAAATAACAAATTATTGACAATTTTTCATTTTATAGTTATTATCAAATAAATGTTGATAAGGAGTTTGTGATGGAAAATAATGAAAAATTAGAGCAAGTGCTAAATGAAATTTCCAGTGATTTAAAATCTTCTCTTAAATCTTTACTTGAAGATAAAATTTATGAATTTGGAAACAATTTTGACAGGATATTTGAAAATCTAAAGAGTGAAGTTTTTTCTTCACTTGATGCCATAAATCTGGATCCAAAAAAATTTGTAGATATTCTAAGTCAATCCTCTCAACTTGCCCAGAAAGTTGAATTTTTGTCAAAAGAAGTGGCTGAAATAACCGGTGAACTTGGAAAAGTAAAAAAGGAAAAAGAAGAAATTCTAAATGATTTTTCCAACTTTCTAAGTGGTGCCTTTGAGATATACAGTAATTTAACACAGAGGGACATACTTTTAAAACTCCTTGAGGCTGTATCCAATTTTGGAAATAGAAGTTTATTGTTACTTTTAAAGAAAGGAGTGGTGAGAGGTTGGAAAAGTTATGGATTTAAGGATGAGAGTTTTAATGAAAAACTTTCACAATTTGTAATGGATCTTGAAGAAAGTATCGTTTTAAATAGAGTACTTACAAATAAGAAGATAGAACTTTTTTCCTATGAAGAATTTAATAATGATGCCTTTTTAAATAGACTTGGGATTTCTGGAGGAGATAAATTCTATGTGGTTCCTCTTGTTGTTTTTGGAACAATACCTGCTTTTATCTTTATAGATGGTGGTAGGGATGGTTCCGCTTCCGATGTTAATATAAAGGAAATTCAGTTTCTATGTACAATTGCCTCTACCTGGATAGAAAATTGCACCTTAAAGAGAAAAATTGGAATGGAGTTAACTGCCCCTTCTGTAGTTAAAGAGGGAATTTTGAAAAATGTTGAAGTAAAAGAAACCCCTGAAGAGAAAGTAGAGGAAGAAGTATATGTTGAAAGAAGTGGGGAAATAGAAGAAGAAAAGTTGATTGAGGAAGTTTCTCATGAACCACAAAGTGTTGAAGAGTATGTGAAAACCGAATTGGAAGTTACTCCTGCATCTGAAGAAGTTATCCTTGAGGAGATTGATACCACGGAAGAAATGGAAATTACCCATGAACCTGTGGGGGGAGAATTGATAGTTTCTGAAGAGGCCCCTTCTAAGGCGAAAGAAGAAGAAATCGTAATTGAAACTCCATCTCCTGAAGAACTTTCACTTGAATCTGAAGAAATAATCATTGAGGAACCTTCTCATATGGATAGTGAAGAAGCAATAGATGTAAATGCCACTATTACTGAAGAGGATCTCACACAGACAGATAAATATGAGCCCTATGTGGAATCTGGGGAAGATGTGAATGAGATAGAAGAAATAGAGGAAATAGAGTTGGAAGAGGAAGAAATTCCTTCTGGTGAGATAGAATTTGAGTCAAAAACCCCTGAAGAGATAATGGAAGAGGAAAAAAAGGAGGAGGAATTTGCCCAGAAATTTGAAGAAGAGGTAAGTGGTAGTCCCATTGAAGAGGTAAAGGAAAAACCACAACCAGAGGAAGTTTCAGAAAAGAAAGCACCTCTTTGGTCAACTCCTGAAGAGGAGAAGATGCATAGAGATGCAAAGAGATTTGCAAGATTGCTTGTTTCTGAAATAAAACTTTATAATGAAGAAAAGGTATCTGAAGGTAGAGTTACTGGAGATTTGTATAAAAAATTACAGAAGGATATAGATAGATCAAGAGAAGCGTATGAGCAGAGGGTGTCTCCTATTGTATCGAAAAAGGTTGATTACCTTCATGAAGAATTGATAAGGATACTTGCGGATGGAAATCCTGACCTGATGGGACCAGATTATCCCGGACCTGTTATTCATGGTGAGGAAGAATAATTAAAGGGGGATGAAGAGAAAGTTACTTCTTTTTACACTTTTTTTGTTTTATTGTGTTTTAAATTTATTTTCAGAGCCCTATCTTATAAGAAAACTTGATATAGAAGACTTTTTTAAATTACCCATAACCTCTCGTGAAAAAGACAATTTTTTAAAACTTCTGAAAAATAACAGATTGAAAAGATACCTATTCCTAGCCGGTGAGGAAAAGGATACCTTCACAAAGGATTTGCTTTTTGCATATTTTATTTTTAATAGAATAGAACTTGGAAAACTTGATGATGCCGTCAATTATTTGAAAGGTGTTAGAAATGAGGAACTTTTTAAATATTTTAAATTTAAGATTTTAAATTCTCCTGCCAGAACAATTTCAATCCTTGAGAATCTCAAAGAGAAAAATTTTTTAAGTAAGAGTGATGGGAGGAACATTTTCAATTGGGCATTTGATTTAATTAAATTGAAAAAGTATGGAGATGCTTTGAGGGTGATAAATATTGGTAGAGAATTTATGGAAGTAGATGACACCGATTATCTATTAGCCCTTATATTTCAAAAGAAAAAACTTAAAAAGGAATGCAGGGAAATTCTTCTTAAACACATTGGAGATATTTCAGGGAAGAGGTGGCTTTCCTTTTTCATAATTTTTAATAAAGTTGCATCTTTAAAAGAGTTGAGATCTATTTTTGGAAGAGAAAAAGTATACTTCATGGCTAAAACCTTATATAAAAGTGGATATTATACCCTTTCCAGTAGACTTTTAAATTTGTATGAGAAAAAAAATGATGATGAACTTTTTTTACTTGGAGAAATTTATTTCAGGTTAAAACCTGGGAAATGTCTCCAGTATTTCTCAAAAATAAAGGATAAAAAATTATTTTCTCTCATTGATTTTTACAGATGCAGGACCTATCTTAAACTTGAAAAACTTGATGATGCATGTGATATTTTTGAGAAAAAGATATTGCCTTCCAATCTGGATAAAGAAAAAAAATTGCTCCTTTTAAGGGGAATTGCCTATAAGTTTGAGTTAAATGGGGATATTGAAAATGAAAAGAGATATTATCTATTGTTAATTTCTGCCTTTAGCGAATTTGAGAAGCCATTTTGTGAGGCAAACTGGAAAATTGCTTGGATAGATTTTTACAATGATAAAATTGCGCCGGGTCTTTCTTTTCTTAAAAAAAATCTGGAGGTGAAAAAGGATAGTGGATATTATCTGCCTTCTCTTTTCTGGTATGGATATTACAATTTTTTCTATGGTGATAAAGATAGGGGTATGGAAATTTTAAATTCAATAGGTAATTTTTTGCCCTATACCTATTATGGATATCTTTCCAGATATTTAATGCAAAAGTATAAGTTTAAAGGCAGTTTCAGGGAGGATTTGCTTACCCCTCTTTTTGCCTTTGCAGAAGAAAAAAGAGGAGAAATGTTTTACAATTCTTTAAGTGAAGATGAGGTTAAATTGGTTAAATATCTTCTTTTCTTTGAAGATTATGAATATCTCGAAAAATTCTTGATAAAACTTTCCGATAGATTGGGTAAAGGAAAATACTATAATTATTTTCTCTATTTGTTGAATAAAAAAATGGGAAGGTGGAACAGGGTTATCTACTTTTTCTTTAAAGAATATCCAAAATTTTATACATATGATTTAAAGAAGGTGGATAAAAATATTTTGAGGGATGTTTTCCCGGTCCCATTTAAGAAAATTTTAAAGAGGTTTTCCAGAAAAAATCACATTAATCTTTGGTTACTATATTCTCTTGTAAGGCACGAGTCAGGATTTGATCCCTTTGCAAAATCCCATTCAGGGGCGATGGGTCTTATGCAACTTATGCCCTTTACTGCAAAGATGTATGCCAGAAGGGCTGGCATAAGACATTTCAGGAAATATAAGTTATATTTCCCCTATGTAAATATTGCCATAGGTACCAGATATTTCAGATATCTCATTAAAAAAACTAAAGAAATAGTTTATGCCATCTGTTCCTACAATGGTGGCAGGTTAAAGGTTTTAAATAGTGTGAAACTTTTTGAAAAAAAGTTTTCAACTGCAAAGATTATAGAGCAAATTCCCATGGAGGAAACCAGAGGGTATGTGAGGTCAATTTTTAGAAATTTCATTTACTATAATTACATATACAGGAACAAAATATTATCATCCCGTTTTGTTATAAAGTACTTTTTGGGAGAAAACAATTTTGGAGGTGAAGATGATTTTAGGAATAAGAAGAGAAGACAAAAGTAAATGGGAAAGAAGGGTTCCTATAATACCTGCTCATGTTGAGAAATTAATTGAAAAAGGTTTTAAAATTGTGGTTGAGTCTTCTGAAAATAGAATTTTTAAAGATGAGGAATTTGAAAGGGTTGGGTGTGAGATAAAGAAAAGTCTTGAAGAAGCAAAGATTATTGTGGGTGTAAAAGAAATTCCTCCCAAAAAGATACTTGAAAATAAAGTCTACATGACCTTTTCACATACTTTTAAAGGTCAAAAGTACAACATGGAAATGCTTGCAACCTTTTTGAAAAAGGGTTGTACCTTGATAGATTATGAGTTAATAACCGATGAAAAAAATGACAGAATAATTTTTTTTGGTAGATTTGCGGGCCTTGCTGGAATAATTGAAACCCTCTATGGATATGGACAAAAATTTAAAAAAATGGGGTATGATACTCCTTTTTACAGGATAAAAAGACCCTTTCAGTATAACTCTTTAAATGAGGCAAAGGAACACATCAAGAAAATAGGTAAAGAGATTTCTGAAGGGTTGCCTTCAGTAATTTCACCCCTTGTCATTGGAATTACAGGTAGGGGAAATGTTTCCCGTGGGGTTAATGAAATACTTGAACTTTTACCAGTAAATAAGGAATCTGCAAACGATTTACTTGAGGACAGGTATAGTTTTTTAAACAATGTGGTCTACTGCATATTTTTTAAGATTGATGATTATGTAAGTCCTAAAACAGGGGAATTTTTCATAGAGGATTACTATAAAAATCCTGAGAAATATGAGGTAAATTTTGAAAGGTTTTTGAGGTTTATTTCAATTCTTGTAAATGGGATTTATTGGGAGGAAAAATATCCGAGACTTATAAAAAAGGATAAGTTGAGGGAAATTTACATAAGTGGAAAGAGTAAAATGAAAATGATAGGGGATATCACATGTGATATCAATGGCTCCATTGAGATAACAATAAGGGATGGAGACCCAGATAATGGCTTTTTGACATATATACCTGAGAGGGATGAATTTGTGGATGGGATATTGCCCGAGGGTATTACAGATATGGTTATAAGTAATCTCCCCACTGAATTTCCTGCTGAGGCCTCTGAGGAATTTAGCAGTAAGTTAATAAATTATATAGAAGATATCCTGAAGGAAGATTTTACAAAGCCCTTTGAGGAGTTAAAGTTGCCCCCTGAGATAAAGAAGGCTATTATCTGTCACAATGGAAGACTTACAGACAGATATGAATATTTAAGAGAGCATCTAAAGGATTTTCTCTAATTCTTTCCAGTTTGAAAGGGATTCCCATCTTTGGGAGTCCCTCTCTATCTCTTTAATTATTTCTTTTACCTTTCTTTTCAGTTCTGAAATGGTGGAGTTATTTTCTATTATGTAGTGTGAGTTTTTTATTTTTTCTTCTATTTTTCCCTGTGCTTTTATCCTCTTTAAGATTTCTTCATATGGGAGTTTATCTCTTTTTTCGAGTCTTTCTATTTGCGTTTTAAGAGGTGTATATATAAAAATTATGGGTTTAAAAAATTTGTCAAGTCCCGTTTCAAATAGAAGTGGAATTTCAACCACAACTATTTTTTCTCTTTTTGAGAGTTTATTTAACTCTTCATATATTTTTTTTAAAACTTCAGGATGGACAATTGAATTTAACAAGTTTAATTTTTCTCTATTTTGAAAAACTATTTTTCCCAGTTTTTTTCTGTCAACTTTTCCCTCCTCTGTTAAAATATCCCCAAAAACTTCCTTAAGTTTTTTCTTAATTTTTCCCATTTCTAAAACAGAGTGGGCAATTTCATCGCTATTAATTGTTTTGATACCATTTTCATTTAAAATTTTAACAACAGTGCTTTTTCCAGATCCTATATTTCCAGTTAGTGCTGCTGCTATCATTTTTCAATTCTTTTCAGGAATTCCTCTTTACACTTTTCAGAACAGAAGTAGTATTTCTCCCCTTTATGTTCATAAACCACTGCAATTGATGGATCCACAAATGTCCCGCATATTGGGTCTTTATATGTTTTTATTTTTTTTATCTCACCGCTCACCGTGGTATTTGCCTTATTTTTATTGGGGCTGTAGGTGGATTTTTTAAAAAATGTAATCATCTTATAAATAAAAAGTGCCCATAATACATACCACAAAAATTTAAAAAATGCTCTCAACATCTCACTTCTCCAGATGATATTTTAGCATAAAATCGCTTTTTTCATATGTATATATCTTTCTGCGATGTAAAGTTGGGAGGTAACTTTAATAGAAAAAAGTTTCACAATTTTATACATCCTTTTTCTCTTTTAGTATCCTGATATTTGCCTGGCTTAAAGCTTCTATTATATTTTCATAATTATTTTCTGATAGTTCTCCATCCATGGCATCAATTTCAATTTTGACGGATATATTTTTAAATGTTTCAACCAAATTACCAACGATTCCCACAACCGTTGAAATCTCTCCCACAGGAACATCCAGTTTTAAGGATAGATTTCTATATTTTTTCTCCCAATAATTATCTTCTTTAGGTATTACATCAATATTTATATCACCAACATAACCATCATTACTCTCATCAAGAGAATTACCATCATAATATTTATCTACTTCACTATTGCCTTCTGTAGTTAACTGCTGATAAGTTTTTGTTGTTATTACACTATTATATTCAATGGTGTCTAATTCTTCATTTACAATTTCTATCTCATCGTTTTTTAGTATGCCTAAACTAAAAATTTTATTTCTAATCCCTTCATTTATTCCATGTAAGAGACTGTCCTCAGATAATATTCTCAATTCTCCGGGGGTTTTTAGAAATGCCTCGTATAATTTTTTTATTTCTAAAAACTCATTATTTTTCAAATATTTTTCCTTTATTACTCTTGGAGAAATTTTTTCAAGAAGTGCCCCATTGGTCTTTAGAGTTTCAAAAACTTCCTTATCCAAAGATCTTTCTCCAAAAGTTGGGATTCCCATATCAATTTTTTTGAAACCATTTTGAACTGGGACAAAAAGAGATCTATAATCGTTTCTTATTTCTTCATATTCTCTATTTTTTAAATCTTCAAGTTTTGTTTTTACTTCTTTTCTTTGTACATCTGTTAAATTTATAGTTGTATCATTTTCTATTGATTTTAGAGAAATTAGTTTCTTCAAATAGGAAAATAATGCGTTGGATTCTGTGGAGTACTTACACAAAAAGAAAAGAGTGTTTTTGTATACTCGAGGTTGTTCCCCATACTTATTAAAAAAATTGTCATCTGGTTTTTCACTATCGTTTATAATCAACTTAAAATCCTTACTATCTGGAATATCTCTTGAAAATTGTGGGTAAAAATAAACTTTGAGGTTATAATTTCCAGAAATATGTTCTTTAACTATTTTTCTTTCTTCCTGTAAAATCTCTTCTCTGGAAATGGATTCTTCCCTATCAATTATTATTTTGTTTAAATTTGGTTGATTGGTGAAGTAAAGTCCGTCATCAGCAACATAAAAAAGTCCATCTCTTATCTGGTTTATTATATTATCAATCTCCGATGAATGAAATTCAGGATAAAGGGTACTAATCTTTATATCTTTTATATTGTTTTTTCTTTTGCCTATACCGGAAAAGGAGTTTAGAAAAATTGTAGTACTTACAACGCTTCCTAATTTATATGGTCTGTATGCAGGGGATAAATTTGAGTCAATTTTTTTTGCTCCTGAATTATTACCCGTTATATCCTGGGCTATAATACTATCCCATTCTGGACCAATATGTTTTATAAGTTCTCTTCTGATGGATTCATTACTTAAATCAAAATCTCCTAATCTTATAAAAGGAATATTTGATGTAATTAGACTATTTACAACTAAGGATAGTAATCTAAGGACTCCTCTTGTTCTTTGAAATGTTGGGAAAGTTCCCCATTTTTTGTAAAGTGTTTCTATTACTTCAGGCTTAAAAGGATAACTTCTTAAAAATCGTTCTCTATATTTTAACAATTCATCCTGTGCAAGTAATCCTTCATTTTTTATGTGTTCTAAGAAATTATCCACTATTTCTTTTGCTTTTCCTTCATCAATTTTACTGAAAAGCCTTTTTCTAATAACATGCTCTATTTCCTCATCTTCTACTGGCGTATAAATTTTTTCAACCCTGCCTGTTATTTTTTGCAATTGTTGATACATTCTTTCTGCATTTTCATCGTAATGCTCAAGTGTGCTTGATGGTAAAGTTAAAACCAGGATAGCATTTCCAACGGTGGAAACTGCTGCGGTCAATTCCTGTATAAATGCAATAGTTTGAGAAGCAAGATTTGAATCTTCCACTTTAACAGCGGAAGCCTTTGTTGTATATTCAAGAATTTCATCCATCAGTATTAATGCGGGTCCATTTTCTCTTAAAATTTTTATGAGGTTATTACTTCCAGGGGCAGAATTACCTCTGGTCAATTCTATTTTTCCGGTTAGTTGCCTTTCTATTTCCTCCCAGGGTTTTGGGTCATTTGGTGAAAGGGCAACACCATCAAAAACCGCCACATTTGCGTTCCACCTGGTTACACTGTGGTAAAGAGAAATAAGTGTATGTGTTTTACCACCACCAAAGGGTGTTTGAAGTTGTATTACAGAATCTCCACTATTTCCCCTTAATCTTTCCTCAGCAATTTTTAGAATGTTGTTTAATCCCTTTGTAAAATATGTTCTTCTAAAAAATAAATCAGCATCAAGATAATCCTTAGGTGCGGTTTTATTAACCACCTGCGACAAGTTTGCTGCATAGACATCCATTGTTAGATTTCCCTTAATTATATCTTCATGTGGAACAGCAATTTGCGTAAAATTCATATTAAGGCCTCCTCGAAATTTTTATTCACCAAATAACCTTGATTGTCTCTTGCTTAAATCAGTTTTAATCTGTTCTTTACCACTTAAAAAGCCGTCGAGTAGTTTTTTCTCTTCACTATCAAGGGGAAGCGTTTCAGAAATTGCCTGAGCGACTTTATAAAAAGTATCGCTTTTACCAAAACCTGTCCTTTTAAAAATGTTTAAGATTTCCTGCTTCTTATTTTTTTTCCACAAAATTAAAACCGTGTGTAAAACATCTATAAGTTCTGTAGAGTATTTAATATCATCAAATTTTCTTTCATTTGGTCCCAGAATCTTTATAACCCCTTTTTCTTTCTTTATAAATCCCTTATTCCACTGTTCTTCCAGATTGATACCAACACTTTGTGCTATCTTTTTTGCATCGTCAAAGGGTGCTTTTGCTAACCCGAAACTCCATCTCCACAATACGTAAAACCTTGTTAATGGAGAAAGTTGTAGGGATACAGATTCATGTAAAATTTCTTTTATAGCATAATCGGTGACAATTTCGCGCACATAGTCAAGAAGATTTGCCGCTGTTATCTCGTTTCCTTCGTAATCCATTACTTTTTTGTATTTCCCAAAAATCTCGATTGCAGAGCCTATGGCTGAGATAAAATAATCCGCCCCACTTATCCCCTCTTCCCACAGGATTTTGAGTTTTTTGTGGATGTGATTTTTTATCTCATCTTTTACCTCATTTAGCCATCCTGTGTCTTTTCTTTCTATTTTTCTGCATACAAAATAGATGGAAGATGACAAGGCAGCAGATTTCTTTGCCCTCAACCTTGCTTTCATTTCAGTATCCAGAGGCCAGGAGGCTGTGGGAATGAGATTTGCTTCTAAGAGAGAATTTATCAAAGTTTCCCAGCCTGATGTTGTTTTATGGGCATAAATAATTGTTGCTATACCATTTGGTTTTAAAACTCTTGCAATTTCCTTAAAGGAATTCTTAAGCATTTCTTCAAATTTTTCTTTAGTTTTTATATTAGGTAAAAAATCAGAAGCTTTATTTTTAGGCATTCCTCTTAAAAGTGGTAATTCTGCAATGACTTCCTTTGATTTTGGAGTTAAAGGTGTTATAAAAAGTTCTGAGTATAGGTTTCCAACACTTCTTTTGAGCCAAACATAAAAAAAGTCTGACAAATATGAATAAGGGACATTATCATAGTAGGGAGGATCAGTGAAAACAGCATCAAAAAAATTGTCAGAATAGGGAAGAGACGCTGCAGAGGATTGAGTGATTTTTGGGACGGATGTTTCGGGAATTTGAGAGAAGTGAAATAAATTTCCTAATATTTCATGCATAATTGTTTTCCATGCACTTGTATGTTCAAAAATGTTCATTTCTATATAATCCCATAACATGGGTAAAGCTTGTCTACCATAAGTAAAACCAATAGCTTCCGTTTGAGAAATTAATCTACAAAGAACAGAATTTTTATCAGCCAATCTATTAACCCCTAAACCCAAATAACTTACAACAGCCTTTGCATACTCCTTGTCATATCCTTTATCAATCATTGCCTTATAAGCATTTCTCACTTTTTCAGTGAATGTTATAAGCGCAAGTTTTTGGCGAGGATTGAAAAGTTTATCCCATCTGGTCATGTTATATAGGACTATAGGAGTAAAGTTATATGATAACGATTGAGGTGTGTATTCGTTTCCTGTCGGTGTATAGATTATTTCATCAGGTACAGGGGCAATTCCCCACTCTTTTTTGAGAATTTCCCGTTTTTCATTGAGATATATCTCTGCCTCTTTAAATATTTGCATATCTTTTTCCGCTGCAATTCTATATTTCTTGCCACTAATTCCATTTTTATGTAAAACAACAGCAATGAGTTTTTCTCCAGATTTTCCTTCTCTGAAAAGTTTTTTTATGGTATTTGCTTCAACAGAAAAACCACATACGGGACATGTTGCTATTGCCATTGATACACTTCCCTTTGAAGGATCAAAGTCCTCAGGCATATCCTCATATCCGTCTTCCACTATTTTAAATTTTACTTCATTGCCTTTAACATAAGGGTACAGTGCAACTCTTTTATTTTTCTTTTTTGCGAGCCAGAACTGTCTCATTAAAGGGATTTCGGCATTACAGGTGGGATTCTGACATGGAATTGTCCTTGCCCAGATGTAACCTACAGGAATAAAACCGTCTTCATCTTGAGGATAAAACCTTCCAATTTCTTTTTTTGCTTCTTTAAGTACCCAATCTCCCCATTTTTTTACATCTTCAAGGAGGGGATTTATCTCTTTTTCCACTTCAAATCCAAACTCGTTTTTTACCTTTTTAACTGTCTTTTTTCCAAACTTCTGCGGGTATTCAAGAGTACACTTTAAGATAAGATTGGCAACTGGGTTGTAATCAACAGCATGGGCTTCACATCCAAGGCGAAGGGCTTCCAGAGGAATTGCTCCACCGCCTGAAAAGGGATCTAAAACCCTTGGAGGCTTTCCTCCGTTTGCCTCTAAAATATCCTTTCTTGCTTTTTCAATGATGTGGGGATTTAGTGAATTTTCCCATTTTGATAGCTCTATTATAAATTGCCTTGTTTTATCCCACTGCTCTGGATTTTCAGAAGCAGGAATAAGTGCTCCATAATTTGTTGCCCTTGATGATGCCAGAGGACGCCTTGCCCACCAGATGTGAAGGGTTGAAATATGGCCGTGCCTTATGTTTTTTTCTTTTGCTGAGATCTTGCTTATCTCTTTTACCGGGAAACTGACCTCTATAAAGCGTTTGGTTTTCATTATTTTCTCCTTCTGCCTTTAAAATTCC
>Ga0256842_1000882_pt1 | contig 25817 bp, 35 predicted proteins | sample 4559240metaG_FD_185973 | JGI IMG/M metagenome (GOLD analysis project Ga0256842, IMG submission 185973) | Hydrothermal vent microbial communities from Guaymas Basin, Mexico - 4559-240 | ecosystem: Environmental > Aquatic > Marine > Hydrothermal vents | place: Mexico: Guaymas Basin | collected... | reverse complement strand
ACACTCTTCACTTTTTCTAAAACAATATCTGCACTAAAGTCAGATTCTAAATCAATTTTACCTTTTTTAGTTATATAGCCGCTTTTAGATACTTTTATATTATAAATACTTTTTTTAGTCGTATGCCATCATAGTATCTAGGTTTTATGTTTGTTATGCTTATTCTAGCATCTGATGGAGTTGGGTTTATGGTTATACTAAAGGTTGTTGGGGCTTCATTTTTGAAGCTGAATGATGATACTTTTTTAGGTTTGTATGAGTTTGAAGTTTGGTTTTTTGTTGGTAAGGTGAAGAAGAAATCTCCTCTTATTTGGTTGTAAACTCCGGGGCTTTGTTTACCATTTGTAGCATCATAGACATCTGCTCTTGTGTTTTTAAACACTGTTTCTATGGTTGCTCCACTCTCTTGTAAGTTTTTTACTAGGTACTTTGTAAAAACACCATTTTTACCACCTCTGCCATCACTCGCTACTGAACCAGCTTCTGTAGCATAAGCTATAAAGATTCCTTTTGCATTTGATACAGGTGCTAAACCACCTCCACCACCTCTACTAAATGGGTCATTTCTACAAGCATCTAGTATAATTATATTTAGTCTATTTCCAGCATTTTTCATCTTTTTTGTAACAAGATTTAATGCTAATGTTTCAAACTCCACCTCATCTTTATCATCCATAACAGAGTTTGTACCTACAAGGTAGTTTTTACCATCTACATTTACACCATGACCAGCAAAGTAGTAAAGCCCTATACCACCACGACTAAGTTTATGTGAAAACTTTTTTAGAAGTTTTTTCATATCTCTTTTTGTAGCATTTTCTTTGTATATAACCTCAAAACCTCTTTGTTTTAAAACATTTTTCATAAGTCTTGCATCATTTATAGGGTTATTAAGATGTGCTAGATTCTTATAGTTTGTGTTACCTATAACAAGAGCAACCCTTTGCTCCTCTTTCATCTTTTTTAGTTGTAAACCTCTTGGTGTATTTGCTTGAACACTCAAAACAAATAACATAAGTAATAAAACTATACTTTTCATTTTTTTCCTTTTATTTTTTCATCGTTGTAAAATTTAAAACATCTTCACTTATCTCAACTTTTTTACTCTTTTTTCTTTTGATTCCACGAGTAGTTATAAGTGCTTTTTTGATGTTGTTTGAGATTATATAGTAGCCACTTTCATCATCATATCTTACATTTGGTAATGTTTTGATTCTTTGATTTGAGGCTATGATTTGTAAACTCTCCACACCAAAAGGTTGTTCTATAGTAAAAGCTCCGAGGCTTATCCACCTTGAAGCATCATCAGCATTTATAAACTTTATAAACTTAGAATCTCCATCACCCTCATTTAACTCAACTAAGTAAGATAACTTTTTACCTTTTGTTTGTGTATAGCCAACTATGTAGATGTAACCCATCTTATTTAGTTTAACAAAGAGTTCTATCTCTTCACCATCTTTATAAAGTAGATTCTCATCACCTTTATTTGTTTTTATGGTAACTTTTAAATTGTTTGATAAAATAACACCCGATTTTAAAAGAGATGAAAAATCTATACCTTTTGGTTTAACCTCAAAATCTTTATAAACTTTTTTGGGGATATTTATAGTTTTTGATTTTAAAACTTTGTTTGATTTCAAAGCTATAAGTTCATAGTTTAAAATCATACTTTTTTTACTAAGAGTATATTCACCCACAAGGATATAAGAGGCTTTTTTCAATGGTGAAGTTTTGATTTCACCCTTTAACTCTTGTATAAAAGCAGAACCAAATGGTGCTACTGTTGTAGTGTTTTGTAAAAGTGGTGGGTAGATAAAGATAGAATCTTCTGTAAACTCTTTTGCTAAAACTTTAGTTGCCATCTTCATAGAATCTATGTTTAAATCTAGTTTTAACATCTCACTTTTAACTTCTGCTTTAGTGATGTTTACTCTTGTGGGAAGTTTTATATCTAAGATAATAGCTACACTCTCATACCTATCATAATCTTTTAGTAAAGAGTATAAGTTCTCATAAAGGTTTAGTTTTATAGAGTTATTTTTACTCTTTTTTATCTCTGCTATATTTGAGTTTATCTCATCTTTTAAGTTGTTTAGTTTTTGTTTATAAAGTTTAGCAACTTTTGATGGTGATAAAGAGGCTTCTATCTTTACACCACTATCTATAAATAGCTTGTTAAAATCGACACCTAATATAGGTAGATTTGAACTGATTTTAGTGTTAGATATAAGTTTTGTTTTTCCATTGTCATCATCACCAACAACAGTTATACTCTCTTCAAAGTTTGAACGAACCTCACTTTTTATGGTTCTACCCAAATCTAGTAAAGCCTCTTTTTTAGCTAAACTTTGTGTTTTTCCAACACCAACACCACTGATGTTAGCATATAAAGATGTTGATACTACAACTGTCGTTAATGCTAAGCTTAGTACAATCTTTTTTATCATTTCATATATCCATTTTTTAAGATTTTGATATCTGTTATACCCACCTTTTTTATGGATGGAATCTTTTTTATTTTTAGATTAAAATCGACTGGTCTCTCTTTTTTTAAACTAAAAAACCCCTCTTGGTTATCTTTCACTATTGGTTTAGTTTTATTGCCATAGTAGATGGTAGAGCCTAAAGTTTTAATCTCTTTTTGCATAGATTTTGCACCATTCATTAAGAACTTTATTTTACCCAATTTAGCACCGATTAAACTGTTTACAAGTTGATTTTCAGTGGCATAGATTTGAGTTACAAAAAGTGTTACTAAAAACAATAACCTCATCCCCATAAGTTTTTAATGTTCATCAAATATAATAGTTTCAGATTTATACTTTACACCATCACTAAAATCGTGATTTTTTCCTATATTTACATATGTAGCTAAAGATGAAAAACCTATCACTATATATAAAAGTATCATTGTTTTCATCATAAGTTTAAAAATCTTTCTCGATACTTTTGTGTTTTTACCCTCCATAAAGCCCCATTTTAAAGCTAAACGGTAAAGACCTACAAAAGCATGTGAGATTACAGATAACAGTAAAAGTGCATAAAGTGGACCCATAAACTGATCTACAACTCTACTAGATGATGCAAATGGACCTATGTTTGATGGTTGTGTCATCATTATATAAAGATGAACAGAGCCTATAAAAAACATAATAAATCCAGTTAAAACTTGAATCATCCATAACGAGGTATCTTCATGTTTCATACTTACCATATGGTTTTTCATAATTTTATATTTTTTATAATCAGATGGAAATTTTCTCATAGCAACACCTGCATGAGTTATAAATATCACAAAAATAGCACCAGCTAAAAAAGAGATGATTCCCGGGTATCTCTCACCAAAGAAGTAATAACCCTCAAACATAAGAGTAACTTTATACATCATCTCATTTGATATAAGAATCGAAGCTTCAAACAATATATGTCCCATAATAAACACTGCTAAAATCAAACCTGTTGAACTTTGGATAAAATCAAGCCTAGCTGGTGTTTTATCTATCACTTTTTTTTTCATAAATACTCCATAAATATTTTTAGTATTTTACTAGATTTGTATTAAAGCAATTATAGTTTATTGATATTTGTGCTAAAATTACGATAAAAAAAAAAGGATTTCTTATTTTTTATACTCTAATTCACACGATTCATATCTATTCAGTTTTTATATATGGTGGTTTTTTATTTGTAGATATTTTATTTTTATCAAAGATGACTCAAACACTTAGTGTTGAAGAATATGCTGTTGCAAGAGAAGCATTTATGATTCATGTTAGAAAAGTTGTACCATATGCTTTAATGGTGGCTGTTGCTACAGGTAGCTATATGATAACACAAGTTTTTGGTGAGATTAAAGAAGGTGGACTTAGTAGTTTTCAAATCATACTTACTATAAAAGCTTTTATGGCTTCTTGGTTAGGTGTAAGAGGAGTAAATCAAAAGTTTTTCGGAATCAACCCTTGGCTTTTTAAGAATCACCTATTTCCTTTTGTTTTTGTTGTGATTATTATACTTTTATCACAGTTTATGTATCTAAATTAAACTCCCAAAATTAGGGAGTTTAATAGACTATTGTTCTTTAGCTTTTTTAGCTGCTTTTTTCTTTTTAGCAATCTTTTTTTCTTTAGCTTTTTGATCTAACTTAGCTTGAAGTTTAAGTTTTGCTTCTTTAACTGCTTTTTTAGCTTTAACTGCTTTTTTATGTGCTTTATGTTTTGCTAATTTTTTAGCCTCTTTTTTTGCTTTTTTTAACTCTTTTTCTGCTATCTCTACCATTTGTAGTTCCTTTGTGTAATATAAGATGGATTATAACCTTTAAATATTAAGATTCTTATGAAAATGTAAAAAAAAAACAATTTTTAAGCACTATTTTGTCATACTAAGAAATATTACTTTAGAGAGAAAAATGTTTGAATTTATCATAGTTATATTATTATTTTCGATTGCTTTATCTATTTATAGATTTTTAAAAGGTTCAACACTTAGTGATAGGATTGTAGCTTTTGATGTTATAAGTATCATGAGTGTTTCACTTTTAGTGATATTGAGTTTGTATTTCCAAAGAAGTTTTTATCTTGATATTGCTCTTGTTTTTGGTCTTATTGGCTTTTTGAGTGCAACTATATTTGGTCGCTACATTGAAAAAGGGATTTAGATGTTAGGTTATATTTTTATTTTACTTGGTGTTCTCGCTTTTTTAGTTAGTTCTATAGGTTTAGTTCGTATGCCTGATGTTTATACCCGTATGCACATAGGAACAAAGGCTACCACTATCGGTACTACTTTAGTTGTTATAGGTGCTATTATTTTAGAACCAACTTGGGCTTGGAAACTGATTCTACTTGCTATTTTTATACTTCTTACAAACCCTTTATCATCTTCTGTTATCGCTAGAGCTACACATAGAGATGGTTTAGTGTTAGATTCAGATGAACTAAAAGAGGCTCAAAAATGATAGGGTTTATAATTTTTGTTACATTTATAGGAATCATAACTATCGCTTTTTCTGCTATCATTCAAAAAAAACTAGCAGATTCTATCATCCTTTTTATGGGTGTTGGTATTGGTAGTGTTGTTCTGTTTTTTATATTTAAAGCACCTGATGTTGCTCTTACAGAAGCTGTTATAGGGGCTGGGATAAGTTCACTTATATTTTTGATGGCTCTTAAACATCTAGGGGAGAAAAAATGAATTTAAAAAGAGATATATCAACCTCAACATTTAGTGGTTTTGCTTTAAGTGCTAGTTTAATCCTTACATTTTTAAATGTTTTACTAAACAACATCCCAACAAATATAACAAGAGTTGGAGATCAGTTTTTAAAACTAAATGGTTCTGAGGGTGTAGCAAATGCTGTTACAACTGTTGTTGTTTACTTTCGTGGGTTTGATACACTAGGTGAGATAGCAGTTTTATTTATAGCATCTTTAGGAATCGGGTTGATGTTAGATTCAAACACAAGATGTAACCTTAAAGCTGATAGTAACTTTATGTTAAAAACAGCTTCACAACTACTTTTTCCTATCATCATTTTATTTGGAATCTATGTTATGGTTTATGGTCATCTAAGCCCTGGTGGTGGTTTTCAAGGTGGTGTGATTATCGCTAGTGGTGTTTTACTTCTTCTTATCTCACATAAAGAGTTTGAAGTTCCACATAGTGTTATAACTTTACTTGAAACTTTTGCTGGAATCTCTTATGTTCTTATCGGGCTTATAGGTTTAGTGGTTTTAGATAAATTTTTAGGTAATTTCTTACCACATAATATATCAGATATGGGTATGTTACTTAGTGGTGGAATCATCCCTATAATCTACATTATAGTTGGTATAAAAGTGGGTAGTGAGATGAGTATGATAACTCAAAACCTTATAAAAAGGAGTGATGATGTTTGAGTTTTTTAACCAACCTGAAATTATAAAGATTGTTGTAATCATAGGTTCTATGACACTGTTTTTTGTAGGATTGTTTGGTCTTTTAACACAAAAACATCTTATAAAAATATTTATGAGTGTAGCTATCATGGAGAGTGGACTTTTTTTACTTTTTATAGGTCTAATCTATAAACAAAATGCTTTAGCTCCGATTCTTACAGATAACCAACAAGGTTTTATAAATATGAACGACCCAGTTCCACAAGCTATGATTCTTACAGCTATCGTTATCGGTATGGCTGTTTTAGCATTGGGTGTTAGTTTTGCCATTGAGTACCATAAACTTACAGGTAAAACAGATATAGATGAAATCACAAGTTTGAGGAATTAAAATGAGTTCAGTTTTATTTATAGCCCTACCCTTACTATTTGGCTTTGCAACTCCTATACTCTCAAGATTTGGTAAAAATGGTGTTGCTTTCACATCACTAGCTATGCAACTTTTTTTACTCTTTTTAGCTTTTACTCTTATAGGTGATAAACCATACATTGAGATTATCTCAATCGCTCCACCGTTGGGAATCTCTTTTGTATTAAATAATATTTCACTATTTTTTGTGACACTTTTTACATTTTTGATGGTTGCTTTTTCTATCTACTATCTATCTTATAGAAAAACTGATGCTTATAAAAATGAAACAAAGTTTTTCATCCTTTTAAATATGCTTTTAGCATCAGCTATCGGTTTAGTTTTAAGTTCAGATATATTTAATGTATATGTATTTTTTGAGATTGCTGGAATCTCTGCTTATATATTGACAGCTTATAAAAAAACTCCATCAGCACTAGAAGCTGGAATCAAGTACCTTTTAACTGGCTCTATCGCTTCTATCTTTTTAGTTTTTGCCATTATACTTATCTACCTAAATATAGGCTCACTAAATCTAGCTATTATCGCTCAAGATTTTGAGACATTACCATACAATCTAAAAGTTTTTATATCTATACTATTTTTAATCGGTTTTGGTTTTAAGGTTGAAATTTTTCCACTTAACTTTTGGGTTAGTGATGTTTATGAGGGTTCAACTGCTTTAGTAAATAGCCTCTTTTCAGGTATAGTTGTAAAAGCTTATCTATTTGCTTTTTTTCATATACTCTATCTATTCTTACCTAGTGGAGAGTTTTCAACTTTCCTTATCTACTTAGGTGCTATCAGTATGATTATAGCTGAGATAGTAGCACTAAAACAAACAAACTTAAAAAGAGTTTTTGCATACTCATCTTTAGGTCAAGTAGCACTTATATTTACAGCTTTTGCTTTACAAAGCATAGATGCTATACAAGGGGCATTGTTTATAATTTTGGCTCACTCTATCGCTAAAATAGTTATATTTTTAGCACTTACGACCATAGAGAAGAACTATAAAAGTTTAGATATAAATGTTTTAAAAGAGTTAAATGCACCTTTTTTAAGAGTTGTTATAGTTATAGCGATGTTATCACTTTTAGGAATCCCTCTTTTTGCTGGGTTTATTGGTAAATTTTTAGTTTTAAAAGCTTTCGCTGTTGAGCAAATCTTCCCTATATTAGCCATCATCATAATAGCTTCACTACTAGAAGCCGTTTACTACTTTAAACTTATAGGGTTTATGTTTGAAAAAGGTGATAGAAAAGATAAGATAAAGGTAGATTTTACACATAAATTTATCTTCTCATTACTAACATTTTTAATTCTTCTAGTTGGAATTACACCATTTGTAATATCTGGTTTTTTACTAGATAGTGCTAATGTGATGTTGGATTCTATAAGTTATATCGCTATGTTGGTTAAGGGGTAATCGTTATGATAAAAGATATTGAAAAAATAAAATCAGATATTGTGAATCAATTAAAACCTCTTAATTTTGATAAAATTATACTTTTTGGTAGTTATGTGTATGGTACTCCAAATGAAGATAGTGATTTAGATATCTGTATAGTAGATAATAAATTTGTTTCAAAACTAAAGGCTAAAAAAGAGATTCGAAAAAAACTACAAGATATTCATATATCAAAAGATATACTCCTTGTAAATAATGAATACTTTTTATCTCATAGTGATGAAAAGTGGTTAAATACAGCTTTATATGATGTGAGAAATAAAGGGGAAGTTTTATATGAAAAAAAGTGATATAAAAAATAGTGCTGATATGTTTTTATATAAAGCTATTGTTGATTTTAATAGTGCTAAATGTTTACTAGATAATTTTGAAAAACAAAATATTGAGATAGATATTGAAAAAATATATTTCGATTTTCAACAATCTGCTGAAAAACTTTTAAAATCTATACTTACATATAACGGTATATCTATAAAAAAGACTCACGATTTAGAGGAGTTAATTAGAATCTGTTTTGAAAATAATATAAAATTAATTGAAAATATTGAAACACTTATAGACCTTAATGAATATGCTGTTGAGGGAAGATATGACATAATTTGTGATGATATAAATGATGCTCCACTTTATACAGATATAATACAAACATTTATTAAATTTACACAAGAAAAAATTAATAAGGTAGATACAAAATGATACTAGATTTAACAACATTAGGATTAACCAATATTGTACTATCTTTAAAAGAAACATACCTAGCAGATTTTTTTGCTATGCTTATAACTTTCTCTTTTATGATAGTTACTTTTAGTATGAAAAAGTATGAACTCTCAAAAGGTTTTTATGCTCTTTTAGTATTACTTACATCTTCACTTTATCTTATAGTATATGCTCAAGATTATCTACTCTTTTTTATAGGTTGGGAGGTTATGAGTATATCTACCTACTTTTTACTCTCTTTTTCACTTTCAAAAGAGGCACTACATAAGTATATACTATTTGCGATGGGGTCGGCTCTTAGCTTGTTTGTAGCGATTTTGATTCTATACTCTGCTAATCATAGTTTTTTATATGTAGATGCTAAAGAGAGTTTTGAAAAACTTAGTGATATGGCTAGTATAGTTTTTGTGGCACTTATGTTATTTGCTATCTTTATCAAGATTGGGACTATTGGGTTTCATTACTGGTTAGTAGATGCTTATGAAGAATCTCACGATATTTTTACACCTTTTTTATCAGCAGTTTTATCAAAAATGGGAATCTATGCTCTTATCATTTTAGTATCTTATGTGGTAAACCCTGCCTACCTTTTAGCTGTCATAGGTGTTATCACCTCTATCATCGCTACTTTTAAAGCGATAGATGAAGATTCCATAAAAAGGGTTTTAGCTTACTCCTCTATCGCTCAACTAGGTTATATCGTAACTGTTTTAGGTGTAGCTGATGGTATGGGTGGAGCATTGTACCACTCTTTGATTCACACTGCCGTTAAACTTTTACTTTTCATAAATGTAGCTGGAATCATCTATGTAACTGGTAAAAGTAAGTTTAGTGAACTTGGTGGACTTATATATAAAACTCCACAATCATTTGTGCTTTTACTCATAGGAATCATCACTCTCGCTGGTATGCCTCCTCTAGGTGGGTTTAGTTCTAAGTTTATGATTTACAGTTCACTTCTAGATTCTAAACATCTTCTAATTTTATCGGCTGTTATGTTTTCAAGTGCTAGTGCTTTTTTATATATCTATAAACTTATATATGGAATCTACTTAGGTCACCCAACAAATAAAAGATTAGAATCTACTAAAGAGGTTTCATTATCATTTCTTGTTCCACAATATATTTTAGCTATTGTTGTTATAGTTTTGGGTAGTTTCCCAGCGATGATAATTCCATACTTTAACAAGATACTTAGCGAACTACATTTAACTCAAATCCCTTATGAAAATATGGCTACACTTATAACTCCATTTGCTAAGTTTAATGGGCTTGTTGTTATGGGTGCTTTTTATGCCATCTTTATAATTATACTTTTAGTTTTTAGTAGAATCAACTCAAAAGCAAAAGATGTAAAAAACCGTTTTGATATAGCTTACTGTGGTGAAGTTCCTAACCAATCTACACATCTTCACTATGGGTATAGTATGGGTAAAGAGTTAAAAAGAGTTGGTTTTATAGGTGTTATACTTAAAAACTCTGTAAAATATTTTTATGATTTTATAGCTAAACAAACTCTTCTGCTTTCAGAAGTTGTTAGAAAAATTTACTCGGGAGATCTGTCGCTAAACTTTAACATAGCGATTATCTTTCTTATCATACTTCTTATGGGGGTTTTAAAATGATACTTCTTGACCTACTTTTAATGTTTGTAGTAGCCTATACTTTTGGTTTTTTATACTACGGTTTATATAGAAATATCACAGCAAGGTTTCAACGCCGTTTTGGTCCACCAGTCTATCAGTCGTTTGTAGATTCTATAAAATTCTTTTTGAAAAAAGATTCTACATCTCATGGTTGGATGTTTTATCTTGCTCCTATCATTATGATGAGTGGTGCTGTTATGACACTATTTTTCATACCATTTTTTAACAATGGTGATAGTTTCAAAGGTTTAAGTGAATATGGGAATCTCTTTTTAGTTTTATACCTTTTAGTTTTAGGACCTTTAGGTAATGCTCTTGGTGTTGGTGCTGGTGGAAACCCTTTTGGGGCTATGGGTATTACTCGTGGACTTACTCGCCTTTTTGCTATGGAGATGCCATTTTATATCTCTCTTATAGCGATAATGGTTCTAAGTGGAAGTGCCGATATAGCTACGATAGCATCATCACAAACTACTTTTAATGCTTTTGCCTACCCTCTCCTTTTTATAGGAGCATTATTCTCTTTTATAGGGATGATGGGACAATCCCCATTTGATATAGTGGGTGCACCCGTTGAAGTTTACTCAGGACCTGCGAGTGAATTTAGTGGGAAGTTTTTAGCACTTTTGATGAGTCAAAGTGCTATATTTACTTTTGCTAAACTTGTTTTGATGGTAAACCTATTTTTAGGTGGTGCTAGTGGATTTTTAGAGTTAGTAGTAAAAACTTTTGTATTGTTTTTATTTGTCATCTCATTTGGTTCACTATATGGAAGATTTAAAACACCACAAAGTGTAGATTTTTTACTAAAAGTCCCTACTGCTATATCAGTAGTTGGGCTAATACTAGCAACTTGGCATATGTCGTGAAGAAAAAAACGGTATCCTTAATCCTTGGCAGTGGTGGGGCTAGAGGTTTAGCACATATTGGTGTTATCAAATGGCTAGAGGAAAATAACTATGAGATAAAGTCTATCTCGGGATGCTCTATTGGTGCTTTAGTTGGTGGTTTTTATGCTGCTGGAAAACTTGATATTTATACTAAGTGGATTAAAACATTAGATATACTTGATATGCTTAAATTGATGGATTTTCAAGGTTCTAATGGCTTAATAACTGGCAATAAACTAATGAAAAAACTTGAAAAATTAGTAGGTGATTGTAAGATTGAAGAGTTAGATATAAAATTCACAGCTGTTGCATCAGATGTAGATGGTGAAAAAGAGGTATGGATAAATGAGGGTTCTCTTCTAAATGCAATCCGAGCATCCATCTCTTTACCATTGTTTTTCACCCCACACCCTTACAAGGGGAAACTTCTTATTGATGGTGGAATTTTAAATCCTGTTCCTATAGCACCTATATTCCATGATTCAACTGATACAAGTATAGCAGTTAATCTAGGCTCAAATTTACATCAACATATAATTTTAAAAGAGAAAAAAAAAGATGAAGATATATCATCAAAAGTAAAAAATTATTTGATCAATGTAGCATTACCAAATTCAAATATTAATAATGATAATATTTATGCCATCGCTAATAAATCCTTTGATACAATGCAAAGTGCAATAGCAAGGATGAAATTATCTGCTTATCCACCAGATATTGAAATAAAAATACCTAGAAATTTATGTGGAATATTAGAGTTTGATAGAGTTAATGAATTGATTGACTACGGTTATGAGATTTGTAACTATACATTTAATGAGGATGTAAAATGAATGAAGGTTTCTTACAAAAACAACGAACATTAGAGTGTGACTTAAACTCTGATACTTCACATAAAAATAGTGTTGATTTTTTGATGGACTGGTTTAGAAAAAGAAGTATTTTTGTTTTAGCTTACGGAACTGGTTGTGGAGCGATAGAGATGCCCCCAACTTTCACCTCTCGTTATGATGCTGAAAGACTTGGAATCAGAGGAGCAGCAACACCTAGACAAGCTGATGTTATCATAGTTTCTGGTTACTGTTCATACAAAACTCTAAGAAGAATCATAAGAACATACGAACAGATGAGCAATCCTAAATATATCTTAGCACTTGGTAGCTGTACAGTAAACGGTGGGATGTACTGGGATTCATACAACACCATAAAAAAACTAGAAGATTATCTCCCTGTAGATATGTATGTAAACGGTTGTATGCCACGACCAGAATCTATCTTAGAGGGGTTTGTTCAACTTCAAAAAGAGATAGGAGCAGGTAAAGCCTCATCTTGGCAAAAATATGAAGAGAACTATGAGTTTTACAGAAAAAATCAAGAGGCTGTTTTAGGTAAAAAAGTTGAACCTAGTTATGAAGCTGACTGGTATTTGTATGATGGTGGGTTGTAGACAAGGGAGATATTAAGTGTATAATCAAATATCAAAAGATATAAAAAAACTCATAAACTCTTCACAAACAAAAGCATACAATGCTATTAATTTAGAAAGAGTTATCTTATATTGGAAAATTGGTCAAAGAATCTTTGAAGAGGTACAAGGTGGAAAAGATAGATCTGATTATGGAAAAAATTTAATTAAGAATCTTTCTTTAGAACTTGAACCAACTTTTGGTAGTGGCTATTCATATAGACAACTCTACTTATTTATACAATTTTATAAAACCTTTCCAATTGTGAACGCACTTCGTTCACAATTGAACTGGAGTCAATATAAACTTTTAATAAGGATAGATGATACTGATAAAAGAGATTTTTATATCGCTGAAAGTATAAAAAACTCTTGGAATGGTAGGGAGCTAGAAAGACAAATTAATTCATCATTATTTGAACGATTATTACTTAGTAATGATAAAGCATCAGTTTTAGAGGTTGCCAAAAATGAGAAGATTCCAACAAACCCTAAGGAGATTATAAAAGATCCCATGGTCTTAGAATTTTTAGGTTTAGAGATGAAAAGTTCTTATTATGAAAAAGATTTAGAACAAGCTATTATCTCAAATCTTCAAGAATTTTTACTTGAACTAGGTAATGGTTTTTCTTTTGTATCAAGGCAACAAAGGATTCATATTGATGGTGATGATTTTTTTGTTGATTTAGTTTTTTATAACAGACTTTTACAATGTTTTGTATTATTTGAGATAAAAACTCATAAACTAACACATCAAGATGTTGGGCAGTTACAGATGTATGTAAACTACTATGATAGAGTAGAAAAAGAGAACTTTGAAAATCCTACAATTGGTGTACTTTTATGTGCCGATAAAAATGATAGTGTTGTAAAATATACATTACCTGAAAATAATAAAACGATTTTAGCAAGTAAATATCAACTTTACTTACCAAAAGAGGAAGATTTAATTAAAGAGTTATATAAAGAATTAGAAGATTTGGAGAAAAATAATGTTTAACGAGATAAAAAATCAGTTTGCTACTGATGATGTGGAAGTGAAACGAAATGATTTGTATAAGGTTAATGTTGTTTATGATAGAGTTTTTAATCTTATAGATTTCATAAGTGATAACTACGATTTTAAAACTTTAAATGGTATCACTTGTACCGATTGGATAGAAGATGGACATTTTGCTATAACTTATATGCTTACCACTCTTGATAGAAAAACAACTTTTATGGTTCAGACTATGGTAACTCGTGAAAATACTAAAGTAAAATCTTTAAGTTCTAAGTTTGCCCAAGCTGAGATTATGGAGAGAGATTTAGCAGAGATGTATGGAATCGATTTTGTTGGGAATGATAATCTTAGAGAGCTTAGTTTAGAAAACTGGATTCACACTCCACCACTTAGACGGGAGTTTGATACTTTAGAGTTTGTAAATGAACATCTTACATTCCGTGAGGGTCGTGATGATAATGTAGATGCTAAAGCTGAAGCAAAAAGGCTTCGTGCTATAAAAAAAGCTGAAAAAGAGGCACTTAAAAAGGCTAAAGAGGAAGCAGAAGCTAAAAAAGCAGAGGAGAATCAAGATGGAAAATAAACATATAACTATATTTCATGGTCCTCAACACCCCGGTATCACTGGAAATATGTCGATAGAGTTAGACCTCATCGGTGAAACTATTCAAAAAGCTACTACCCATGTTGGGTATCTCCATCGTGGGTTTGAGAAACTTGTTGAGAGACGAACTGTTATACAAGCTTTTACCATAGTATGTAGAATCTGTGTGCCTGAACCAGACCCAAATGAGGCTAACTTTGCTATGGCTGTTGAGGAGTTAGCAGGTTTAGAGATAACTCCTAGAGCATCTTACATCCGTGTGATGGTACTAGAACTATCCCGTTTAGCAGCTCAATTTTTATGGATGGCTGGGCAAAGTGGAAGCATTGGGCTTTATGCTGTTGGTCAATGGGCTATCGCAGATAGAGACCTCATCTTAGACCTTTTTGAGGAACTTACAGGTGCTAGGGTTTACCATATGTATGTTTACCCTGGGGGAGTTAGACGAGACTTACCAGATGGTTTTTTAGAAAAAGTTTCTAAACTTCTTAGATACTTGAAAAAACGACTAAAAGATTATGATGATATTTTTATAAACAATACTAGCTTTAAAAACCGTGCTATTGGTGTAGGTGTTATAAAAAAAGAGGAAGCTATAAACAACGGCTATGTTGGGCAAGTACTTCGTGGTTGTGGTGTCAAAGCTGATGTTAGAAAAGATGCCCCATATCTTGTTTATGATGAGTTAGAGTTTGAAGTTCCAACACAAACTGATGGTGATGTTTATGCTCGTGCTTTAGTTCGTAGAGATGAGATGACACAATCTATAAAAATATTAGAACAAGTGGTAACTAAGATGCCAGAAGGTGAAGTGATGGTAAAAATGCCAACACATAGAAAGTTTAAACTACCTAAAAATGATACATGGGTAAAAGTAGAATCTGCTCGTGGTGAGTTTGCTTACTATATGGCAGGAGATGGAACAGAAAATATAAGAAGAATGCAAGTAAGAGGACCATCTCTTGTTCATGCTTATACACTTTTAGAAAAACTTTTAGTGGGTGCTGAACTTAGTGATGTAGCCTTGATTATGAACTCACTTGGAATCTGCCCACCTGAGATAGAAAGATAAACCAATGTGATTAACAAAGTTATATCAAGTACTACTCATGGTGAAAGAAGAAAATCACCTTATGTTTTCAAAATAAGGTGTATCTATTAAAATCAACATAGAGATTATCAAAACTTTTGTAGAGATGAAACTTTTGATAAAATAAAACCTCAGAAAAAAGGAAGACAAGATGTCAATACTAAATCTTAATAATATGACAACATCTCAAAAGTTTATGGCAATGGAAGAGCTTTGGGAAGATATGAGTAAAAATGTTAATGATAAATCTTTTACACCACAATGGCATAAAACTGTATTAAATGAAAGAGAAAAACAGTTTGCAAATGGTGAAGCGATATTTGAAAATTTTGATGATGCTAAACAAGATTTATTAAAAAAATTCTTATAATGAATATCCAAATATTAACTCCAGCTAAAACTGATATTTCTAATGGTGCAGATTTTTATGAGAAGCAATCAAAAGGCTTAGGTAAGTATTTTTTAAATACAATTTTTTCAGATATAGAATCATTACGAATATTCTGTGGTGTTCATATTAAAATAGAAAATTACTTTCGCCTTTTATCAAAACGATTCCCCTATGCAATTTATTATAAATACAACAATGACACGATTTATATTTATGCAATTTTAGATACTAGGAGTAACCCTACATATATAATCGAACGACTTATTTAGATGATTACTTTACTCTTTTACTCCATATCTGGAGATACGGAACGAGAAAGAAAATATACAAAATACAAAGTATCACCATTGAGTTAGAGAGTGGAAAAAATATCATAAGTATAAAAGCTAGAAACAAGTTTGCTGTGAGTGATGAGGCTTTAGTATTTGCTACTCGTAAATCTAAAGATTCTAGTATCTACAAACCAACTCTTTACCTTTTAAGCATAGGGGTAAGTGAGTATGAAAACCCTGAGTATAACTTAGGTGTGGCAGATAAAGATGCTTTAGCTATAACTAAAATGTTTAAAAAACAAGAGGGTAAAATCTATAAAAAAGTGGTTACAAAAACTTTGACAAACAAAGATGCTGTAAGTGATAACATCCTAGATGCTCTTGACTGGGTAGATAGAGAATCTACAAGTAAAGATGTTGTTATTATCTTCATAGCTGGTCATGGGGTAAATGATGAGAAAGGGAACTACTACTTTTTAAGTCACGATGCAAATATGGATAGACTAAGAAGAACAGCGATAAAATGGAATGAGTTAGAGGATACTATGAAAAACCTACCATCAAAAGTGATACTCTTAGCAGATACTTGCCATAGTGGAGACATAACAGGGAACAGAAGAGATATAACGGGTGCTATAAAAAGCATTATGAACAGTGGAACTGGTAGTATCATCATGACAGCTACAACTGGGAGTGGCTACTCTTATGAAGATGCTAAGTGGGGTCACGGAGCATTTACAAAATCGTTTCTTGATGGGATTGGGAAGATGAGAGCAGACTATGACAAAGATAATGTGATAACTATAAAAGAGATAGACCTATACATAACTTCAAATGTTAAAAAACTAACAAATGGGAAACAAAAACCTACTACCATTATACCAAACTCTATACCTGATTTTGCGATAGGGGTTAAGTAAGCGATGATACAAGAAAAAAACGATAAAATAAGTAAACGATTAAGGTTATAAAATGCAATTAGTATTAGATGTAAAAGATGATTATGTAAAAGAGGTTTTAGGCATTTTAGATAATTTGAAAAATGTTATGATAAATAGTGTAACGATTATAGATGAAGTAGAAAAAAAAGTGAATACAGATGAACAAAAAGAGATAAAGACCAAAGGAACACTATGAAATGGAGTATCGACATAAAAGGGACACTCTCCCCACTAAGAATCTTAACTGCTTTTTTTGAAAAGCCAAATACCATACCCTACCCTGCTGTTAAAAAAGATACTGCTGTTGGGTATAGAGGGTTTCATACTAATGTTTTAGCTGAGTGTATCGGTTGTGCTAATTGTCAAGATATTTGTATGAATAATGCTATAGATATGGTTAAGACCGATAAAGAGTATAATGCTAAAAATGGTTCACAATGTGTACCTAGAATCGATTATGGTCGCTGTTGTTGGTGTTCACTTTGTACTGATGTTTGTCCACCAGATTCACTTAAACTTGAAGATGATTATATCGGTGTTACGAAACATGCTAGTGATTTTTTATATATGCCAAAGGATAAATAGATGAGATTTATATACTGGAGTGTTTTACTATTTAGTATTTGGATGATTTTAAGTGAGAATCTTCAAGTAGCAAATATTTTAGTTGGTTTGGTAGTAAGTTCTACTATAGCTTTAGTTTATACTAAACTGTTTCAACATAAAAAGTTTGAGTTTATAAACCCTTTTTGGCTTTTTATATACTTGTTGGTTTTATTGAAAAATCTAATCATATCAAATCTTCAAATCGCAAAAAGAGTTCTTTCTCCAGATATGAAACTCTCACCTGCTATAGTAGCTGTAAAAACAGACCTAAAAAGTGACTGGAAAAAGCTACTTTTAGCAAACTCTGTCACCTTAACACCTGGGACTTTAACACTTGATGTTAAAGATGATATGCTTTATATACATATCATAGAGTTTAGAGATGGTGACGATAAAGGGAGTATAACTAAAGAGTTTGAAAATGTTATAGCAAAGATATAACATAGATGTTAATCCTAGCTACTGTACTTTTAATCATCATTTTACTCTCACGAGTTGTAGAGAAGTTTATAAAAGTTCCTACTACTCTTTCTGTGATTGTTTTCGCATTTGGGCTATCGTTTTTATTTCCAAACATATTTGTTATTAGTAACAAAGAGTTTGATGAGATTCTTTATCTTATGTTACCTATGATTTTACTTCCAGATGTTTTAAATATATCTACAAGAGAGTTAAAAGAGCATACGAAAGAGATCTTTTACCTTGCATTTGTAGCTGTTATTATCTCTATCATTTTAGCTACTCTTATGACCCCTTATGTTATAACTACATTTCACTTTACGGTAGGTATGCTTATAGCTTTATATAGTATGCTTATGGCAACCGATGCCATAACTGTGTCGGCTGTTATGTCTAAGTTTAAACTACCAGAAAGATTGAAAATATATGCAGAATCTGAGTCTTTATTTAATGATGTTACAGCACTAATCATATTTTACTTTATCGCTATACCTCTCTTAACCACTGGTGATGTCAGTGTTTTATCTATAAACATAACACTTGTTAAAGTTATCATATTTTCATTGACTGTTGGGATTGGAACTGCTTTAATTGGGTATCTTTTTATGAAGATTTTAAAAGACCCTTTTGATCAATTTTTAATCATATATTTAGTTGTTAGTATCTCATTTATAGTTGCTGAACATTTCAATATATCTGGTATTTTATCTATCATATCTTCTGTTATTAGTTTTAAGTTGTTTATAGAAAATGAAAATTATCGTCAAACTATACATAAAGATGTGACTTTAAATCATCACTCTATTTTAGAACGAATCAAGAAGATTCCAACCATCTCAAAAAGGGGATTTAGAGAGTATAAAAAAGAGGCTATATTTATAGGTATATTTGCAAATACCATTGTGTTTGTGATTATAGCAAATGTTATTCGGTATGATGATTTAGTTCTTTATTATAAAGAGATACTTGGTGTATTTTTTATAACTTCTGTTGTTAGATATATTTTAATCGTCAGTATGGTGAAGATGTTTAAACTTCCAAATAGATGGATTCAAACACTTACTTTAGCTGGAAGTAAAGGTGCTTTAGCCATCATTATGAGCCACTCTCTCCCCGATACATTTATATATAAAGAGATGTTTATTAGTATTGTTATTGGTAATGTTTTACTTAGTACATTTATATATACTTTACTGTTGATGTTACATATATACATCAACAAAAAAGCTTATGAGAAAGATATACTTATCTTTAACACCGAAGAATCTAATTATGATAAGTATGTAAAATCTCTCATAAATATTATAAAAAAAGATCTACATACAAATGCTTATAACAAACCATTTATAGATGATATTTTACAACATGAATTAGCTAGGGCTAAAAGGTATAAAACTAACCTATCTATCATAAGCTTTAAGCTAAAAGTAGATGAAAATAGCCATTCGCTACTACAAAAGATAGGAAAAGTGGTTGTTGATAAAACAAGAACAAACGATTATTTTGGAAAGATAGCACAAGCACAATACATCATACTAGCATCAGATACCACACTTAGTGGAATCGTAATCTTATCTCAAAAACTTTTAAATGAGATAAGTAAATTTGAAAATGTAGAGATATTTTTTGGATTGACACAAGTTAATGATACTGATAGTTTAGAATCTATCTATGAAAGGTTAAGCGATGCCTTAAAAAGAGCAGATTCTAAAGATGGAGAGATTATCGAGATAGAGGTTTAACCCTCTATCTGTTTTGTAGCCATTATCGCTGCCATCACTATAGGATATGATGTTGGTGCTGCTGTTAGCCTTGGCTGAGTTGCTACTTGCATAGACATAACTTTATACACATCAAAATGAGATTCTATGATAAGACCGATAAGATTTATCATCTCACCTGTTTCCTCACCACCAACAATCTGACCACCTATGATTTGACCACCATGTCTCATAGCTACAAGTTTTACAAACTGTTTTTGAGCCCCCGGTATAGTGATAGGGTGTCTGTTCATACCTTCAAATGAACCCACTACAACATCTATACCTGCTTCTTTAGCTTGTTCCTCTGTTACACCAGCTGATGAGAATGCTATATGACCTATCATAGTTGAAAAAATTGCGATAGTTCCACTGAAACCTTTAAGGTATTTTATATCATAAAGTGAAGTACCTGCTGTTCTACCCTCTGCTGCTGAAGTTGAAGCCAACATAACTTTAGATGGTTCTTTTGTGATAAAATCTCTTCTTGAACTACAATCACCAACAGCAAAAACATCATGGTTTTGAGTTCTCATATACTCATCAACCCAGATACCACCATAGTAACCTAAAAAGATTCCAGCTTTTTGAGCAAGTTCTGTATTTGGTTTATACCCTGTCGCTAAAATCACAACATCAGCATCTACAACTCTACCACTTTTTAGTTTTACAGCATTTACAATGTTATCACCATTTTTATCTATGATCTCTGTAACTCTATCTTTACCAATATACTCAACACCATAAGATGCCATAGTTTTTTCAGCTTCTATAGAGATCTCATTATCAAATGCATTCGGAAGTATATGTTCACTACCACCGATGATAGTAACTCTTTTACCACTAATCGCAAATTCAACTGCTATCTCAACACCTATAAACCCACTACCAACAACTACAATCTCATCTTTTTTATCAGAATAATCTTTTAGTTTATCTATAAGTTCTTTGTTTTTAGGAATCGTAAAAACACCATCTAATTTTAAAGAGTGTTTTAAAGAATCGTGAACAAATGGTACAGAACCAGTTGCAAAGATCACTTTATCAAAAGATATAGTATGGTTATCTGAATAAGCTAATTTATTTCTTATATCTATATTTTCAATTTTTCCAAGAAGTGTAGAGATGCCCATCTCTGCAGCCATACCACATGAAGCCATATCTTTTTCACTATTACCAAGAGTTTTACCAAAGATATATGGAATCGCACAAGGTACTAACTGCTTTTCACACTCTCTAATCACTAAAATCTCTTTAGTAGGATAATTCATCTTTGCTGTTACAGCAGCAACTCCACCAGCAGGTCCTCCACCGATAACTAAAACATCACAATTAACTTTTTCCATTATAAACCTTTTATTTTTAAACAATTTTACAAGTATATATAAAATTAGTTAAAAATAAGTAAATTTTAATCAAAATAAAATTAAAATATTTATATCTTAATTAAGAGGAGTTATTATGTTTTTTAAATTTACAATGATTTTAAGTATGATATTTTTATATTCAACAAATCTATTGGCAGAATATGAACATATGGAAAGTTTTAAAGCTACTAAAAGTGTTGTTGGTATCAGAAGTGTTGATAATACTGCTGTACTTAAAGATGATTTTGAGGCATTAGATTGTGGTTTATATACTCAAACAGATGAGGGGTTACAAGTAAATGGTACATCGTACCGTTATGGAAACCTACTTGTAACAAAGAAACTCTATGATTTAAGAGATTCTGTAACTAAAATGAGATGGAAAGCAAATAGTAGTTCATACTCACTATTTTCACCAGAGATTGTAAATATAGCTAGTTCATCAATGACAACAAATCATAGCTGGGCTGGAAGTACAACTATCGCGTGATACTTGGTACTACTCTACCATAACTGTTAATGGTGCTGATGTAACTATAAAAACAACAAGAGGTAGTTATGATAGTACGGATATTGTAAGAGAAGATACTAGAACTCTTCCAGATTTTAGAGTTAAGTTTTTAGAAAATGGTGTAAAACTTGGGTTTGTTATGGGTGATACTTATGGTTCAACATCTGCTTACTTTGTGCTATCTAATTTTGAAACAACAGCTAAAGTTGTATCTGATACTTACCAAAAAACATTAAGTTTTGGTGCTAATCTAACAGATGATTTTAGTAGTGTTGTTGGTGATTGGATAGGGGCTGATAACTCTTTATCTATAACTAATGCTAGATTATACGATTCTGTGATTATGGATATAGATGGTGTTGATTATATGAAATTTATAGCTTCATCTAAACAAGATCAATCAAACTTTTTAGTAGAGGGGTTAGATAAAGATGGAAATATTATATCTGCTATAACGATAGATCCATCAACTTCAACTTGTGAAAAAGAGTATTTTATACCACTTACTGATGCTACAAAAGTTAAATTCTCATTTGATATAAAATACTCAATAGAGAGATATGAATCTACATATAAAGATGTGACTTTAAGAGATATAACACTATACTCAAAATCTCTTTTATCAAACATAACAGATTATACAGAGACTCAAGAGACAGCTACAACTACAAAAGTTGATGTATCGTTTGATGATAATTCAGTTTCTACTATAGAGACACCAAATCAAGCTACTGTAACTAAAAATGAAGATGATGATATCACGATAGAGAATCAAATAGATGATAATCTTAGTGTTACAACTACCCTAAATCAAGATGGCTCATCTAATGAAAATATTGAAACTAATATAGACAACACTATAAACGATACTGTTTTAAATGTAGATCTATTTACAAAAGATATTAAAATCGATAGTGATGGTGGAACAACAATCGTTAGTGAACTAAACGGTTTTATACTAAACCTAATAACTGATGCCTTAGGTAGAATCACTCCAAACTACACTATCAATGGTAAATATGTAATTATGCCAACATTTAATCGTGGTTCAAAAGTGGATGTAACACAAAAAGATAATGATGTTATGATAGATATAGAAACTAAATTAACAACAAAAATCGTATTTGAAAAAGTGGAGGGATAATTATGAAAACTTTAAAATTACTATCTTTAATCGTTCTAACTATAGGATTTAGTGCTTGTGGTACAACAGATGATGATTCAACATCTACTACAGATATAAATAGTTCTAACACTATAACCATAACTACTGGAGATACTATCTCATGTAGTGGTTCGACAGCTTTTTCAGTTGAACCGTTAGACAACTATACCCCAGATATAATCTTTACAAGAGATACATCTACGGGTGTAACAACTATAAAATACAACTTAACAGAGGGTAGTGCCTTAGTTTTAGGTTGTACAGAAGTAGATTAATATAGCTGGTTTTTCCAGCTATAACTCAACATTATCCCATAAAAAACTTTTAAATATAGAATCAAAAGTCTCATCAAATCCTGCTTTTAGTAAAATCTCCTCACCACGATAAGGGTGTATAAATCTCAAAGATATAGCATGAAGTAAAAGTCGATGACAACCATAATGTTCTCTAACCATTTTATTATGCTCCCCTCTTCCATACTTCGTATCACCTAACATATGGTGTGAGAGGTGTTTCATATGGCGACGAAGTTGATGTTTTCTACCTGTTTGAGGTTTTAGTTCAACTAAAGAGTACCTACTTTTTTCATACCGTCCAACAGCCTTGTCTACCTCAACAGTAGCCAACCTTTTATATACTGTTTGTGCCTCTTGTGGCTCTTTTTCAGCTTTTGAGTCTTTATCTGCTATCTTATCTAGCTTAACACTCAAAGGGTGGTCTATGAAACCACTTTCATCTATATAGCCACGAACAACACCGATATAAGTTTTTTGAATCTTAGATTCACTAAACTGCTGATTCATAAGTTTAGCCGTATCACTATCAAGAGCAAACAAAAGTACCCCAGATGTTGGCTTATCTAAACGGTGAATAGGATAAACCCATTGCCCTATCTGATCACGAAGTATCTTCATAGCAAAGTATATCTCATGCCTATCTATCATAGATTTATGTACTAAAAGCCCACTAGGCTTATTTATAGCCACCAAATACTGATCTTTATATAAAATTTCTAATTCATAATTATTCCACATAAAGAGATAGTAACATTTTTTATATATAATAATAGAATGAAAACAAAAAATATATTTAAAAATATACCAAAACAACTACCTAACGAAGTTTTTGAAGATATAATCTCAAAAGATGGATTAAAGATAGAGAGAATCATCTCAAAAGGTCACACAACACCAAAATCACAATGGTATAATCAAGATTTTAATGAATGGGTTATAGTTTTAGATGGGGAAGCGATACTATCTTTTGAAGATTCTAAAGATGTTAAACTATCTGCTGGGGATTACATAAATATCCCAGCAAATACAAAACATAGGGTAGCTTGGACAACACCAAACAAAGAGACTATTTGGTTAGCTGTAAACTACAAATAAAAATTTAATAAAGCTCAATAAAAGGGATAATCTCAGAAAAAACCTCTGCTCTGTTTTCCTCTTTTGTGTGTAAAACTTTATCGTTAAATTTCTCAAAACTCTCATTTTTCTTTTTATGTTTTTTAAACTCTAACATCAAAGATTTTACATAAAAGTTAGCATATCTAAGTGGTGCTGATTTTATCACTGTATGACCCTCTACACCCTCACTTGCTATCTTTCCACCAAGGCTGATGTTTACTCCACCCTCTGTTACACCATCTACTTTAGTTTTACAACCCTCAAAACCTATATCTGCTAAACCGTGGATTCCACAACCTTTTACACAAACAGACCAGTACATTCTCACTCTTGAGTTATCTAATGGCACTTTTTCACTTAGGTATTTTGACATAGCAATGGCATCATTTTTATTTTCTATAACACCAAATGGGCAATGCTGTGTTCCAGCACAAGCTATAAGGTGGTTAAAGTATGGAGTGTTTACATTTTTATAAGTTTTAAATAGATTCTCATTTAGTAAAGATTCTACATCTTTTACACCTAAAATATAAAGACTTTGCTCCATATCGAAACGAATCTCCTCATCTCCATAGTTCACACCAAGTTCAGCAACCTCTATAAGTGCTGAACCTGTAAAGATTCCTGATGGAACAACAATATGAACACCAAATGTTCCATCACGAAGTTGAATTTTTCCGTGGTCAGAATCTGAAAAGTCCATCTTTGTCATAACCTCACCAGCTTCAGCAAAATCTACACCAGCATTTTCCCGTATAGCCTTAGCCATCTCCTCGATTCCAACAGCTTCTATAAGGAAATGTAGTCTATTTTTATTACGGTTATCACGAAAACCAAATCTTTTAAATAGTTCTATAATAGAATCAAAAGCTTTTATAACCTCATCTTCATCAGCTAAAAAAATGTTAGCATCTTTACCAACTACACCTACTCTACCACCAAGATACATATTGTAACTATACACACCATCTTTTTGTGCTAAAACAAATGAGGCATCGTGACAGTAGATATTACAACGGTTAGATAAAGAACCTGTTATAGCAGTGTTAAATTTTCTAGGTAAAGTAGAGATCCACTCTGGCGAATATAAAAATTTCTCTTGAAGTTTTAAAAGTGTTTTTTGAGATGGCAAGATGTTATCAAAACCTCTATCATCTAAAGGGTCAGCCATAATACCACGGATGTTATCTACCCCTGTTTGATAAGCATCAATCCCAACATCTTTTAATCTGTTTATGATAGTTGGCAAATTCTCAATCTTTAAATATCTAAGTTCACACTGCGCTCTTGTTGTCAAGTCTAAGTAATCTTACCCAAACTCTTTGGCACACTCCCCTATCACTTTAGCTTGTGTTGAGTTTATGTGTCCTCCAGGGATTCTAAGCTTTAACATAAACCTTTCAGCTGTAGCTGGTCTATCGTAGATTCCAAAACATTTTAAAAAGTATTTTTTATCTTCATCAGGGATAGAATTGTAACCAACTCTAGCATACTCCTCTAGTTTATCAAATGCTTCTTGTGGATTTTTTAATTGTTTAGTTTTTTCTAATTTATTTATTTATTTTTTTATTTCTAGCTTCATAAGCTTTTTGTAGTGCTTCCATGATAAAGTTCCCAATAATGATTTTATTAGTTGTCAAGTTTCACCACGTTGTACCATTTCAAAAGCAATATTTTGAAACACATCTGGTAAAATCTTAAATATTTCAGGCTTCGTTTGAAACCAACTTTGAACTGCATCAAATGGAGTTCTAACTTT
>Ga0256842_1000881_pt1 | contig 25833 bp, 24 predicted proteins | sample 4559240metaG_FD_185973 | JGI IMG/M metagenome (GOLD analysis project Ga0256842, IMG submission 185973) | Hydrothermal vent microbial communities from Guaymas Basin, Mexico - 4559-240 | ecosystem: Environmental > Aquatic > Marine > Hydrothermal vents | place: Mexico: Guaymas Basin | collected... | reverse complement strand
ACAATCACCAAGATATTACTCAAATGGGTGAGGTTCAAGTCAAAGCATTCCTTGAATATCTGGCAGTTAAAAGAAATGTATCGCCTGCTACTCAAAAACAAGCCCTTAATGCCCTTATATTTGTGTATAGGGAGGTATTAAATCGTCCCTTGGAACTTGGTAATTTTCAAAGGCCAAGGCCTACACAAAATTTACCAGTAATACTTACTAAAGCTGAGGTTCATGCACTTCTTTCCAAACTCACAGGAGTTCATGAATTAATGGCTGGTCTGCTATATGGAACAGGCATGAGACTCATGGAATGTGTCAGATTGCGTGTTAAAGATATTAATTTTGGTTATAGATACTTAACTAACTAAAGTTCCGAAAACTGCATATTAGTTTGTGTTATAAGTTTCTTAATTATAGATAAATCCTTAACTTTTCCTAGAAAAATTGAATGTTCACAGATAATTTCCTAAATAGATACTTTGCAATCACTCCATATAAGGAAGAAAATTACCTGTTAACAACAACTTCATTGCTCAATTTTCAAAAAATATCAAGTTTTCCTACTCATTTTTTGATCGTATTATCTTTCGCACTTACATTTTAGATCTTTTCTATGAAACAGGCGTTACTTCTTTCCTTAAATGTAGGGATATCCTAATCCCACATAGTTTTATAAGTGTTGAAATTTATATAAATATTCAAAGGCGACATCCAACCTCATGGCAAAATGGCTGGCAATACTCTGAAACCATTAACGGGCAATGCAGGATTTGAACCTGCGACCTCCAGCTCCGGAGGCTGGTGCTCTATCCAACTGAGCTAATTGCCCGTGTGCCTATTACGTATCCAACAAAATAACCTCTTGTCAACTATGAGGTATTGAATTACTCTTAAACAAATAAGACTATCTTGTGCTCAAAGATTAATTATAATGAATAAAAGAATTGTACTTGGAATAACAGGCGCAAGTGGCTCAATATTTGGTATCAAAGTATTTGAATCACTTCACCAACTCGGCTTTGAGATACATTTAATCATATCAAAGCCAGGGGAAAAGGTCATTAAAATGGAAAACAACCTCACCACTAGTTATTTTCAAAAAAAAGGAATATATATATATTCCCCTGATGAAATAGAAGCCCCAATTTCAAGTGGTTCTTTTAAAAATATTGGTATGGTGATCGCCCCTTGTTCCATGGCAACCTTAGGAGCCATTGCCAATGGTGTTGGTAACAACTTAATACACAGGGCCGCAGATGTCACTTTAAAAGAAAAAAGAAAACTTATTTTACTTATAAGGGAGACACCTTTAAATGAGATACATATAAAAAACATGTTAAAAATAGCCAGGGCTGGGGGTGTGATAATGCCTGCGTGTCCTGCTTTTTATAATAAACCAAAAACAATAGACGATCTTGTAACACATTTAACTTCAAGGGTTTTAGATCAACTTGGTATAGATAATAACTTAACCCAAAGATGGGAAAAAGAGTAAGGAGGTGAAGAGATGAAAAAGGTAATCTGGCATGGCCATGCAAATTTTCAAATCAACACAAAATGGGGCAATATTTTAATTGATCCCTGGTTTACAGACAATCCATCCTGTTCCACATCCCCAGATGAAATAAAGGATATTCAACTTGTTCTTGTTACCCATGATCATTTTGATCATGTTGGAGATGCTGTAGAAATTTGCAAAAAGACTGGGGCAAAGCTCTTTGCCATTGTGGAAACTGCATTAAAATTAAAGGAGCAAGGGATACCTGAGGCTCAGATAGCAAATGGTATGGGATTTAATATTGGTGGAACAGTGTCAGAAAATGGCATTGAGGTCACCATGGTGGAAGCTCACCACTCTTCTGCCTCTGGAGTTCCTGTGGGATATATAATCAAACTTCCTGATGGCTTTACCATGTATCATTCAGGAGATACTTCAATCTTTGCATCTATGCAACTCTATGGAGAATTATTTGATATTGACCTTGCATTTTTGCCAATCGGTGGCGTATTTACAATGGATCCAAAACAAGCAGCTTTTGCATGCAAACTTTTAAAATGTAAGTCAGTGATTCCAATGCATTGGGGATCATTCCCAATACTTGAACAAACGACAGAAAATTTTCAAAAAGAGCTAACCAATTTGGGGCTCTCAACTAAATTAATATCACTCAAACCAGGGGAGGCCACTGATATTGAATAATATTAAGTTTGGGGGGCTTTGCTCCCCAAAATATGATGAAATAAAATCAGAATTAAAAGAAAAGTTCCCCATATTCTTTGATTTTTTTACAGACAATAGGTGGGATCTTCTTATTTATTTAATAAAGCTTGCTTTAGTGGAAGATGGAGAAGATTTAACTTCTAATGGTATATTTGGCGATGAAGATTATACTTCTGCATATATTGTTGCAAAAGAGGATTGTATTGCTTCATGTCTGCCACTAGTTGACATCATTTTAAAATGCTTATCCAACAAAAACAAAGTTACATACTTTGTATTAGATAGTGAAAAAATCAAAAAAAATACAAAATTAGTTGAAATATACGGCAGAACTAAAGAAATTCTCAAAGCAGAGCGAATAATTTTAAATTTTTTAGGACACACCTTTGGTGTTGCTACTTATACAAAACAATATGTAGACAAGTTGGCAAAATCAAAAATCAAGGTCCTTGATACACGAAAGACTACACCTGGAATGAGATACCTTGATAAATACTCTGTTTTAATGGGAGGAGGCTCCAATCATAGAATGGATCTATCCCATATGCTCATGATCAAAGACAATCATATAGATAGGGCAGGATCTATTACCAAGGCTGTTAAGTTGCTTCAAGAAAAATATAAAGATAAATGTCCTCCAATAATAGTCGAATGTAGAAATATAGAAGAAGTCAAAGAAGCTTCCTCTTTAAAGATTAAGAGAATTTTACTTGATAATATGACCCCTCAAGATGTAAAAAACTGCTTAAAATATATACCAGATCATATAGAAGTAGAAGTAAGTGGTGGAATTACATTAAAAAATATAAGCAATTTTTCTCATTTAACTATTAACTACATATCAGTTGGAGCATTGACTAAAAATGCTCCATGTATTGATTTAAGTATGAGAATATTATAAAAAACCAACGGTAGGGACAGAATGTATCTAACAAAAAATAGATATTATACTACAGTTCTTATAATTGGCACTGGTATCGCAGGTTGTACAGCAGCACTGACCCTTGCAAACAAGGGAATAGATGTTACCATTATTACCTCAGGCAACAGTATAGACACAGGTAATTCCCCTTTAGCGCAAGGGGGAATTGTATATAGAGGTGAAAATGATTCTACTTATAAATTAAAACAGGATATAATAACTGCAGGATGGAATTACAATTATCATAAAGCAGTAAATTTCTTATGCAAAAAAGGACCAGAAGTAGTAGAAAAGATCCTTATTCAAGAGCTCAATGTGCCATTTGAAAGAGATGAAAATGGTGTTTTAAAACTTACTAAGGAAGGTGGACATTCTTTAAAAAGGATACTTTATTGCGGAGATTATACAGGCAGGGCAATAATAGATAGTTTTGTAAAAAAAATCAAAGAACATCCAAATATTACAATACTTACTAAAAGAACAGCTATTGATTTAATTACGTCACACCATCATTCAAAAAAAATGGAATTTAAATACCAATTAAATAATCAATGCGTGGGGGCTTACATATATAATGAACAATTAGATATTGTTGAAACTGTGTTTGCTGATTACACAATACTTGCTACAGGCGGTATAGGCCAGATCTATTTACACACCACCAATTCTCCTTCTGCAATAGGATCTGGACTTGTGATGGCTCATAGAAGTGGCGCAAAGGTGATGAATTGTGAGTTTATTCAGTTTCATCCCACTTCTCTTTATCAAAGAGGAGGGCAAAAATTTTTGATAAGTGAGGCATTAAGGGGTGAAGGTGCAAAATTTGTAAGAATAGATGGAACCCCTTTTATGGAAGAATATGATCCAAGAGGAGATCTTGCCCCAAGGGACATTGTGACCAGGGCCATTGTTGAGGAGATGCTAAAAACAGGAGATGAATTTGTATATTTGGATGCTGCTGACTATGTAAAAAAAGACATACCAAAAAGATTTCCCACCATATATAAAAAATGCCTTGAGCTTGGAGTGGATATGACCAAAGAGCCCATTCCAGTGGTGCCAGCTGCTCATTTCTTTTGTGGGGGAGTTCTTGTGGATCTATATGGAAGAACAACGTTGAATAGACTCTATGCTATTGGAGAGTGTTCATGTACTGGAGTACATGGAGCGAACAGATTAGCAAGCACCTCACTTTTAGAAGGCCTTACATGGGGCCATAGTGCTGCAAATTATATCCATTCAAAACTAAACAAAAGAACAAGGCTTTACAGAAGACTTATAGACAGCATCCCTGATTGGTGCAATCCAGGTACACAACGCAATGAGGATCCAGCCTTAATTGCACAGGACTGGTCCACTATCAAACATACAATGTGGAATTATGTAGGAATAATCAGAACCACAGCAAGGCTCAAACGTGCCAAAGAAGATCTAACCAACTTAAATAAAAGACTGTATGAATTCTACAAAAATACACCAATTAGTAAAAACTTAATTGATCTATTTCATGCATGTCAATGTGCAATTATTATAACAGATGCTGCAAACAGAAATCCCAAAAGCATTGGTTGTCATTATAGAGTATAATTATAGCGACATCTTTTCTATTCAACATAAGTGCTCAGGCTAAAGGAACACACATGAATATCAATACTCATAAAAGGATAAATAAAAAACTCTGGGGAACACCCAAAAAGGTAATGGATGGAAGAGCAGAAGTTGAGCTTGTTTTGACTGAGGACTTCTCTGCTGATGAGTACGGTCTAATTCATGGTGGAACCATATTTGGACTTGCAGACTATGCAGCAATGCTTGCAGTAAATCACCCAAATGTAGTATTAGCCAAGGCAGAAGTGAAATTTTTAAAGCCGTGTGTTGTGGGAGATAAAGTTGTAGCTGAAGCCAAGATCACTCAAAAGCAAGATAAAAAAAATATAGTAAGAGTAGAAGTCAAAAAGCAAGGAGATGTTATTTTTGCAGGTGACTTTTTATGCATTGTTCCATCTAAACATGTGCTTATGTAAACAATTTACTGGCAATCAAACTTCCAGCTAAAAAAGTGCCTATTGCACTGCCCAGGTTGGAAAGTGCCACAACAAGCAAGATCTTTGTTACCGGATTTGTCAAAAACCCTTTGAATGAAAGAATTTCTTCAGGAAGTTTTTCTATATCTGCAACTTTTGGTTTTCTTATCCAGGCCTGAACAAGACCAGCAACCCAACCTGCTGCAATCATCGGATTTAGACTTGTAATTGGAGCAGCTAGAAAAGCAGATAATATGGTTATGGGATGTGCAAGTGCCAAGGCGGCACCTAATGCAGACAAAGTACCATTTATGCCAAACCAAATTGATAAGGACTCAATTGAAAACTGTCTGCCACCTTTTACAAACCCCATCACCAAAAGACCTAATATCAATATTGGAATAGCCCATTTTATAGCTTGAGCAATCTTACTTTTTGGAGGCACACGGACGAGATTTGATAGATCATGGTTTTTAGATAGATTTTCCAATATACCTTTCACATGTCCTGCACCTACCACGGCTACAATTTTTTTTCCTGGAGCTGACTTGATCTTTTCTGCAAGATATATATCCCTTTCATCGATCAATCTCTCTTTTACCTCTGGTAAATGTTTGGCTACTTCTTCTAGGGCTATTTGTAACTGATCCCTTTGTTTTAATTTTTCAATATCTTTTTCTGTTATCTCTTCACTGGAAAAGATACCACCAAAAATTAGCCAGATCAATTTCATTTTTTTAAAAAAGCTCAAATAACCCCATACCCTTTTCAAGGTTATATTGACATCTCTATCTGCAAGCACCACCTCAGCACCAATATCTTGAGCAGCCCTGACCCCTTCTATCATATCCGAACCAGGTTGAACCCCTAACTTATCTCCAATCTTTTTATAAAATGAAGAGAGCATAAGTTGCATAAGCAGATAAAAGGCCTTGTTTTCCTTTACCACCTTCACAATATCCATATCTTTCCACTTTTTTTCATTAAATATAGAATCAAAACGGGACTGGCAGAGCTCAACACACACACTATCAGGCCTGATATCTTCTATACACTCTCTCACCTGTTTTACGCTCTCTTTGGATACATGTGCAGTGCCTAATATATAAATGTCTTTTTGTTCTAATTTTACATGAACCAAATAATCATTTAAATATTCAACATGTTCCATAACAAATCCTTTTATCTGGAAATAAACAAATCCAAGATCACTGAAAAAAATATTATTATTGATACAAAGGCATTCATTTGAAAAAATGCCACATTGATCTTATCAAGTCTTTTTTCAGATACAACAACATGTTCTGCAATCAATATTGCTGAGACAAGAGTAAGACCTAAAAAATAAATTGCTCCCAAATGGGCTACCCACCCTCCTAAGAAGAAAAATATTAATGTTATAACATGACACATTGTGGAGATCCAGAGTGCTGGAGAAACTCCAAGCCGAGAGGGCACAGAAAAAAGACCATGGCTTTTGTCAAAATCTATATCTTGAATAGCATAAAGGATATCAAACCCTGCAACCCAAAACAAAACCCCAAAGGCAAATAAAACGTCTGCAGGATGAAATGATGGATTTATTGCCAGCCAACCACCTAAAGGAGCCATAGCCAGAACTGATCCAAGCCAGAAATGGCAAAGCGTAGTAAACCTCTTTGTAAAACTGTATAACCCTGCCCAAACTAATGCAAAAAAGGAAAGGTAAAAGCAAAGTTTATTTAAAAAAAAGCATGAGAGAACAAAGATTATTGCAAAAAATATTGAAAATAAATAGGCATGGGTCAAAGTCAACTCACCTGTGACTAAAGGCCTATCTGAAGTTCTGGGATTTTTCCTATCAAATTTTAGATCTATTATCCTGTTCATTGCCATGGCATATGAACGAACCGCCACCATAGCAATGGTTACCAACACAAAAGGTTTTATCCCAGGCCACTTATTGTTAGCCAAAAATAGCCCTATATATGCAAAGGGAAGCGCAAAAAGTGAGTGCTCTATCTTTATCATCTTGCAAAACAATCTAAATTTATTCATCTCAATCATCTCCCAATAATCTTTAGAAATCTCCTTTTACCCACCTTTACAATATGTTCTCCCTTTTTGATCAATATATTGGGATCAGTTATCTTTTCCCCGTTTAGAGAAATTGCATTCTGCTTGCACAACCTTTTTACCTCACTTTTTGATTTACAAATATTTTGATCAACAAGTATATCAATTAAGGGATATTTTTCCCTTTCCACTAAGACCTCGGGCATATCAGATGGAAGGTTGTGTTTTGAAAATACCCTATTAAATTCCTCTTGTGCCTTTTTTGCAGCCTCAATTCCATGAAATCTAGCTGTTATTTCAAATGCAAGGTCTTCTTTTGCCTTTTTAGGATGAAGCTTACCTTCTTTTATTTCAATCTTCATTCGTTCTATGCTCGCCATGTCTTTGTCAGACAGGAGTTCATAATATCTAAACATTAATTCATCAGATATGGACATTAGTTTCCCAAACATCTCAAAAGGAGGCTCTTCAATGCCAACATAATTTCCTAAGGATTTACTCATCTTATTTACACCATCTAGACCCTCTAAAAGGGGCATGGTAATTATCACCTGTGGTTCCATACCTTCTTGTTTTTGCAAAGTCCGCCCCACAAGGAGATTAAATTTCTGATCAGTCCCCCCTAATTCTACATCTGCCTTCATTGCCACAGAATCATAACCTTGTACCAAAGGATATATAAACTCATGTATAGCAATTGGCCGATTTTCTTTAAATCTTTTACTAAAATCGTCTCTCTCAAGCATTCTTGCAACAGTATATCTAGAACAGAGGCGAATAAAATCATAGGCCGTGAATTTATCCATCCACTGGGAATTAAACATTATCTTGGTCTTGTCTGGATCTAATATTTTAAAGATTTGTCTCTTATAAGTCTCAGCATTTTTTAATACCTGCTCCCTTGTCAAAGGAGGCCTGGTCTCTGATTTTCCTGTGGGATCTCCTATCATTCCTGTAAAATCCCCTATTAAAAACATTACCTCATGACCAAGATCTTGAAAGTGTTTTAATTTTTGAATCAAAACAGTATGACCTAAATGAAGATCTGGCGCAGTTGGGTCAAAACCTGCCTTGACCCTAAGTGGTCTTCCCTTTTGTAATTTCTTTACAAGTTCCTCTTCTTCTATTATCTCAACTGTACCCCTTTTTATTAATTCAAGTTGTGCTTTTACATCTATTTCCATATCATTTGCTCCTCTTATTTTTTGTGAAAAGAAACATTATCTAGCATATTCAACTGCTCGTTTTTCCCTTATACATGTGACCTTTATCTGCCCTGGATATGTAAGCTTCTCTTCAATGGCCTTAGCTATTTCTTTACAGAGCATATATGTCTCATTTTCATCCACTTTATCACAATTTACAATCACCCTTAACTCTCTCCCTGCTTGTATTGCATATGCCTTTGCTACTCCATCAAAAGATAGAGCTATATTTTCCAATTCTTCTAGTCTCTTTACATAATTTTCTAAAAGTTCTTTTCTTGCCCCTGGCCTTGCACCAGACAGACTGTCTGCTGCCTGCACCAAGACAGCCAAAATACTATTTGGGGGTATGTCTTCATGATGAGCAGCAATTGCATGAACCACCTCATCTGATTCCCCATATCTTTTTGCCAGATCTGCCCCAATTAATGCATGTGGACCCTCTATTTCATGGTCTACTGCCTTACCAATGTCATGAAGCAAACCTGCCCTTTTGGCCTGTTTTACATCTAATTTTAATTCAGCAGCCATAATACCACATAAAAAAGCAACCTCTATGGAATGACTCAATACATTTTGAGAAAAACTGGTCCTAAAATAGAGATGACCAAGTAATTTCACCAGTTCTGGATGGATACCATGCACCCCAACATCAAAAGTGGCCTGTTCTCCTATCTCCCTCAGTCTTATCTCCATTTCCTTTTCAACCTTTTGAACCACATCTTCTATTCTTGCAGGATGAATACGACCATCTGCAATGAGCCTTTCTAAGACCATCTTGGCCTTTTCACGCCTCAAGGGATTAAAGGCAGATAAGACCACGATCTCTGGGGTATCGTCAATTATCAAATCAACGCCAGTAGCTGCTTCAAAGGCCCTTATATTTCTTCCTTCTCTTCCTATTATCCTCCCTTTCATCTCCTCATTTGGCAACTCAACCACACTTACAGTATTATCTATTACATATTCTCCAGAATATTTCTGAATAGCTGTGGCAATAATCTCCTTTGCCTTTCTGTCTGCCAGCTCTTTTGCCTCTTCCTCTATCTGTCGGATCATCTTTGAAGCTTCATACTTAGTAGTCTCCTCTATCTCTTTAAATAGCAGCTCTTTTGCCTTTTCTCTAGTTAACCCCGCTATTTCTTCAAGTTTTTTTCTTTGTTCCTCTAGAATATTCTCAACCTCTTCTTTTTTCTGAAGAACTTCATTTTCAGCCCTGGAAAGTTTTTTCTCAAGAGCGTTTAATTCAGCCTCTTTTTTGGCAAGCTCGTCTTGTTTTCGTTCTATTTTCTCCTCTTTATGATGAAGCCTCATCTCCATTTTTTTAAGGCTATTTTCCTGTTCCTTAAATACCCTCTCCATGTCCCTTTTTTGCTGCAATATTTCATCTTTTGCTTGTAAAAGGTATTCCTTTACTTTTGCCTCACCTTCCCTTTCTGCATCCTTTAATATCTTTTTGGCCTCTTTTTCTGCTTCTTCTATTTTCTGTTTTATATCATATTTTTTTACCAAAAATCCTATTAGAAAACCAGCAAGAAATAAAAGTATCCCCAAAACAATCCCATAATCCATAACAGACTCCTTATTATATTTTTTCAGATCAATAGAGATCTGATGTTAATGAAAATGCGGGCTTTTTATGAGACCACTTTTTGGAAAGCAAAAAAGGCAGGATAATATCTCTTCCCCAGAGGATACGTGTTGGAAGCCATTTTGAACCTGGCATAGCCAGGTGGGCGCCACTAGTAACCATCAGGCTTCCCACAACCTCCTGAAATAGGAGGCCAGGGCATGCACAACAGGTTACAAGAAGCGGCTCCCTTTTATTTTTGTGTTGGCTCAAAAATGGTTCTTCCAATCACGATATCCCCCAGGGAGTTCAGCTGTTATCTTATTTCTCTATCTATTTTATCCAGAAGTTGCTTAATAGTCTCTTCTGTCTTTTGCAACTTCTGGCTTAATTGTAAAAAATCGTCAGCTAGTCCCAAGGCTACCAAGATTAAAAGTTTCTCATTGGTTAGCCTTGTGCCTATGGTGTTTATCTTATTATATCTATCTACAACTACCTTTTTTGCTTCCAATATTCGGGTCTCATCAACATTTGCCCGAAAAGCTACCTCTTGTCCTAAAATTGATAAACGATAACTTGGCATCAATTAATTTATATCTATATCCTCTAACTTTTGCAACAACCTATCTATCCTTTTTGAAACCTCTTTTTTGGTCTCTTTTTCTTTCTCCAGCTCTTGTTTTAATAAGGTATTTTCCTCCTCCAACTCTTTTACTTTCTTGATCAAGAATTCTATTTTCTGCTCCAATTGATCAAGAATATCCATCTAATATCTACATTCTTTTTTTTAGATTTTTTTGTCTTTCCCTGGCAACTGCTAAAGCATTTTCAGGTACATCTTTTGTTATAGTGGAACCTGCACCAATTAACGCTCCATCTCCAATCTTCACAGGCGCAACTAGTGCTGTATTACTCCCCACAAACACTTGTTTGCCTATAATTGTTTTGTGTTTATTCTTTCCATCATAATTACAGGTAATTGTACCTGCGCCAATATTTGTATCCTCCCCAATCTCACTATCTCCTAAATAGCTCAAATGGGAAGCCTTTACCCCTTTGGCAAGATAGGATTTTTTCACTTCAACAAAGTTCCCCACCTTTACATCTTGCTCTAATATTGTTTCTGGCCTTAACCTAGCATACGGACCAACCTTCGAATTAGGCCCAATCTTTCCGCCCTCAACATGTGAAAAATTTAATACCACTGCCCCTTGTTCAATAAGTGAATCCTTAATAAAAACGTGTGAAGATATACATACCCCTTTTTTAATAACACTTTCTCCGTATATCTCTACAGGACCACAAATTTGTACCCCAGGATCAATTTTAACCTTTGGACCTATTCTTACTACATTAGAATTATAAATAACTACGCCTTTGTCAATAAAATAATTTACAATCTCTCTTTGAAAAAGATCGTCATAAAAAATAAGATCCCTTGGAGTATTAATCCCTAAAAATTCTGAACCCTTCCCTACATTAAATGCAAAAACCTCATGACCATCTTTTATTAAAAGCTGCACAAGGTCTGGTAAATAATACTCCTTTTGGTTATTATTGTTTTGCAACCTAAACAGATAATTTTTGATCTTTGGTAAATTTATAACATAAATTCCAGCATTAACTTCCTTAATAGATGCTATAGTTTCATTAGATATATCTTTTTGTTCAACAATCTTTTTTACCTTATTTGAATGATCCCTCACAACCCTTCCATATCCTGTGGGATTATCAAGCACAATGGTCATAAACGATAATATCTTCTTTTCACTAAATGAATTTTTTAAAAAAGTTTGCACCTTATGAACATTTGTTAAAGGGACATCCCCATTTACTATCAGGACGTATTCATAGCCTCTTTTAACCAAAGTCTCATATGCACATTGGAGGGCATGACCTGTCCCCAATTGTTCTTTTTGATAAATAATATTTTCTTTCACAAAGCTAAATTCTTTTTCAATTATCTCTGCTCCATGACCTAACACAAAGTATATGTCCTTATCATCAAATAAATTTTTTAAACCATTATATACGTACCATAAAATAGGCTCACCCAAGATTTTGTGAAGCACTTTTGGGATGTTAGAGTGCATTCTTGTGCCTTTCCCCGCAGCAAGAACAAGACCACAACAACGAATACTAACATCTTGATTCATGTCTTTTTCTCCCAAAATAGATATTAGATATCCGCAAAATTAAAATATATCATAATCTCAAATTTCTATAATGGCAACCACAAAAAAAGGCGCCTTAAAAAGGCGCCTTTTTTGCTTTAATTTTTTATGGGCCTAGCTAAAGACCTGCTCTATGCCTTGTCTGGAGTCTTACCAATGCCCTTTGCAGAGCAGCCTTGGCTCTAGCAAAATCTATATCTTCTTTTTGTTGCTGTAGCCTCTTCTCTGCCCTCTCTTTTGCCTTTTTGGCCCTCTCCACATCTATCTCTTCTGCCCTTTCTGCAGATTCAGCCAAAATTGTGATTGTATCACCATTTACTTCTGCAAATCCACCTGAAACAAACACATATTTTGTTTCAGACCCTTTTTTATAATACAAGGTACCTATAGAGAGGGCGGCTAAATATGGTATGTGATTTTTTAACACACCAAATTGTCCCATCACTCCAGGGACGCCCACATAATCCACTTCTTCACTTAAAACCACCCTATCAGGGGTGACTATTTCTAATTTTATTTGACTTGCCATAGCTATTACCTACTTTTTTACATTGATTTTGCCTTCTCTATAGCATCCTCTATTGTACCAACCATGTAAAAGGCGTTTTCTGGAAGATCATCATGTTTACCATCAATGATCTCTCTAAAACCTCTGATTGTGTCTTCTAATTTTACATAGACACCTGGCCTACCTGTAAATTGTTCTGCAACATGGAATGGCTGAGACAAAAATCTCTGAATCTTTCTTGCCCTTGAAACAATCAATTTATCTTCATCTGACAACTCTTCCATACCTAAGATTGCAATAATATCTTGTAAATCTTTATATCTCTGCAAGATCCTCTGGACATCTCTTGCAGTTTGGTAGTGTTCTTCTCCCAATACATTTGGATCCAAAATCCTTGATGTTGAATCAAGAGGATCAACTGCAGGATAAATACCAAGCTCAGCAATCTGTCTTGAGAGAACTAATGTTCCATCCAAATGAGAAAATGTTGTTGCTGGTGCAGGGTCAGTCAAGTCATCAGCAGGTACGTAAATAGCCTGAACTGATGTAATGGAACCCTTATCAGTAGATGTAATCCTTTCCTCTAATGCACCAAGGTCTGTTGCCAATGTTGGCTGATAACCAACTGCAGACGGCATACGACCAAGTAATGCTGAAACCTCCATGTTAGCCTGCGTAAACCTAAAAATATTATCAATAAAGAGGAGAACGTCTTCTCCTTCCACATCTCTGAAGTATTCTGCCACAGTAAGAGCTGTGAGCGCAACCCTGGCCCTTGCTCCTGGTGGCTCATTCATCTGTCCATAAACCAATGCAGCATTTGGTAAAACCCCTGCTTCCTTCATCTCAAGGTACAGATCATTTCCTTCCCTTGTCCTCTCACCAACCCCTGCAAAAACAGACTTTCCACCGTGCTGTTTTGCAATGTTGTTGATCATCTCCATGAGAATAACTGTCTTACCAACACCAGCACCACCAAACAATCCCATTTTTCCACCTTTTGGAAATGGGATGAGCAGATCAACAACCTTGATCCCTGTTTCAAGTAACTCAATCTTGGTGGACTGCTCTTGAAAAGAAGGTGCAGGCCTGTGAATTGGCCAATATTCTTCAGCCTCAACTGGTCCCATCTCGTCCACAGGACGGCCAACAACGTTCAAAATCCTACCCAGTGAAGGCTTTCCAACTGGGGTGACTATTGGCTTCCCTGTATCTAGCACCTTCATTCCACGAACTAAACCATCTGTTGTATCCATTGCCACACATCTTACCACATTATCACCTAACTGCTGTGCTACCTCAACTATTAATTGTTCATCTTCACTTTTATTGGGATCTAATACCCTTAATGCATTTAAAATATTGGGCAATTTGCCTTCGTCAAACTCAACGTCAATAACTGCGCCCAATACTTGAACAATCTTTCCTATATTTTCACTCATTACTTCCCCCTTATTTAACCTTTTAATGCTTCTGCACCGCCTACTATATCAAGTAATTCAGCGGTGATTGCAGCTTGTCTTGCCTTGTTATATGCCAAAGTTAATTTATCTATCATTTCCTCACAATTCTTAGCTGCCGTATCCATGGCAGTCATTCTTGCAGCATGTTCACTGGCTGATGTGTCAAGTAACCCTCTATAAATCTGTACCTTTACAAAGCGAGGTAGTAATTCACCAAGTAGGCCTTCTACTGATGGCTCGTACATATATAAAGCCTTGGGCTCAGATTTTTCTTCTTTTTCTCCCTCAGGCTGCACTACTGGTAAAAGCTGCAGGGCCACAGGATCTTGTCTCAGCAAGGTTACAAGCTGACCATATACCAAAATGACCTCATCTAACATATGATCCTCATATGCCTTAATTATTTCCTTACCAATCTGGTTTGCCAAGGTAAAATCGAACCTATCCATAACCCCTACATAGGAATTCATTACTTCAACCCCTTCAATCTTCCTTGCAGCCTGAGCAGCCTTTCTCCCAACCCCAATCATCTTAACCGCTATACCTTTAGCCTGTTTTTCTTGTACAAGTTTTGTGGCCTTATTTATTAAATTTACATTAAAAGCACCACAAAGTCCCCTTTCTGATGTGATCAATATAATACATGAAGTCTTTATCTCTGGCCTAGGTTCCAATAAGGGATGAACACTTGAATCTACTCCCTTGGACAAGTCTTTGAGGATTTCATAATATTTATCAGCATAAGGCCTAAATCTTTCTATTCGCTCCTGAGCCCTCCGCAACTTTGCAGACGCAACCATGTTCATTGCTTTGGTGATCTGCTTGGTCTTCTCAACAGACTCTATCTTCTTTTTTACATCCTTCAATGAAGGCATGGATTTTCCCCTTTTTTATGGTTATGGCTGAAATGTCTTTTTAAATTCCTCTAGAGCAGCTTTTAACTTCTCCTCTGTAGCATCATCTAAGTCATTTGTTTCTTTAATAGTTTGCAATATGTCTCCTTTAGAATTTCTCATGAATTCTAAGAACTCACGTTCAAATTTAGAAATGGCTTCCACTGGGATATCATCTAAATAACCCTGTGTACCAGCATACAAGACCACCACCTGTTCCTGAACTGGCATTGGCTGATATTGTGGCTGCTTCAAGAGTTCCACCATTCTCTTACCACGTTCCAACCTCTGCATAGTTGCCTTATCTAAATCAGATCCAAATTGTGCAAATGCTGCAAGTTCTCTATATTGGGCTAGATCTAGACGTAATGTTCCAGCAACCTTTTTCATAGCCTTAACCTGTGCAGCTCCACCAACTCTGGATACTGAGAGACCGACATTTATTGCGGGTCTAACACCTGCATAAAACAGATCAGGCTCTAGATATACCTGACCATCTGTAATGGAAATCACGTTAGTTGGAATATAAGCTGATACGTCACCAGCCTGTGTCTCAATAATTGGAAGAGCTGTTAAAGATCCACCACCATGTTCTTCCTTTAATTTGGCAGCCCTTTCAAGCAGTCTTGAATGTAAATAGAAGATGTCTCCAGGATATGCCTCACGGCCTGGAGGACGTCTTAAAAGTAAGGACATCTGCCTGTATGCCACAGCTTGCTTGGATAAATCATCATAAATAATCAATGCATGTCTTCCACTGTCTCTAAAATATTCAGCCATTGTACATCCACTATATGGGGCAATAAACTGAAGGGCTGCTGGATCTGATGCTGTTGCTGCAATGATTGTAGTGTATTCCATTGCCCCATATTTTCTAAGTGTCTCAGCAACCAAGGCAACTGTTGATCTCTTCTGGCCTATTGCCACATAAAAACAATAAACATCACTCTCTTTTTGTGCCAAGATTGCATCAATACAAATTGCAGTTTTACCAATCTGTCTGTCACCAATGATCAACTCACGCTGGCCCCTACCAATTGGAGTCATTGCATCAATAGCCTTAAGCCCTGTGTACATAGGCTCATGAACTGGCTTTCTCACAATAATACCAGGTGCCTTTATCTCCACTAGCCTAGTCTCTTTCATGGATACTGGACCAAGACCATCTAATGGATTTCCAACTGGGTCAATTACCCTTCCAACAACTGCGTCACCAACTGGCACTGAAAATACCCTTCCTGTTCTCTTAACAATGTCTCCTTCCTTAATGTGTGTGTCATCACCTAAAAGGGCCACACCAACGTTGTCTTCTTCAAGGTTTAAGGCGAGACCGTAAACATTACCAGGGAATTCCAGAAGCTCCATGGACATACAATTCTCAAGTCCATACACCCTGGCAATACCATCACCCACAGAGAGTACCACCCCGGTCTCTGACATTTCCATTTTTTCTTGATAATTTTTGATCTGATCTTTAATGATCCTTGTAATTTCTTCTGCTCTTATTTGCATGGCCACTATTCACCCCTTTTTATTTTTTCTTTCAATATATTTAATTGTGCCCTTAAACTGGCATCATAAACCTTATCCCCAACCTTTAACACAACGCCACCTAAGATTTCTTTATCCACCACAAAGTCTAAAATACACTTTTTACCAACCTGTTTTTCCAACTTCTTCGCAATCTTGGATCTCTTATTCTTATCCAACTCAATAGCAGTTACTAACTGACCACGAATTATTCCTTCATAGCGATCCAATAATCTTTGATAGTAATTTTTAATGTCTAAGACATAAGGAAGACGTTTCTTCTCGGCCAGGAGCATAAGGAAATTTTTTATCACCGTGGAGGCCCCAATTTTTTTGGCAATATTTTCCATCAGAGCCTTTTTGTCCTCAACCCTGATAAGTGGGTTTTTAAAAATTCTCAGTAGCATGGGCTCCTTTTCAACAAGCCCTGCAATGGCCCCCAGCTCCTCTCCATATTTCTTTAAGGCCTTTAAACCCTCCTCCTGGCCAATGGAAAAAAGCGCACGGGAATACCTTTTTGCTATTATTTCCTGTCTCAATTGAGCACCACCTTTGTTAGATATTTATCAATTAAACTTTCCTGTTCCTTAACCCCTAGCCTACTTAAAATTATTTTTTCAGCAGACTCTATAATCTTGTCTGCCATTTCAGCCTTAATTGCCTCAACGGCCAAATCAAACTCTTGCTTTGCCTTAATTTCTGCCTGCTTCCTGATCTCCTCAGCATCCTTTTTCGCCTTTTCAATTATTGCTTCTTTAAGTGCTTCTCCCTGTTTTTTGGCTTCTTCCAAAATCGCCTGCCTTTCATTTTCAAGGTTTGCTATCCTCTGCTCTACCTCTCTTAACTTCTTTTCAGCCTCTTGCTTCCTACTCTCCAAGGATGCAAACTTCTCCTGAATATCTTGTGTTCTACCACCAAAAAAGCTCTTAATTTTGCTCCCTGCTAGTTTGTATATTATACCAAGAAAAAGAGCAAAATTAACACAACGCCAGAAAAAATCCTTCCATGCTGCTGCCTCACTTCCTTCGCCCCCATGACCCCCAGCAAAAACCAAGACTGGGATCACAACTAGAGGCAGCAACATACTCATAATTCTCATTATACCTTTCAAAACCTACCTCCTTACAATCATAGTGGGTTAATATTTAAACTAGGCCAAGACCTTTTCAGCCACCATATTAGCATATTGTTCAACTTGACCATATAACTCCTTCTTTGCCTTTTCCACTTGAGCATTCAAATCAGCCCTCACTTCTTCAAGCCTCTTTTGAGCCTCCTTCTTTGCTTCGGCCAATATTTTCTGCTCTTCTTTTGTACCAAGCGCCTTAAATTCGTTTCTTATCTTGGAACCTTCTGACCTTGCCTTGGCTAACTCTTCTTCATAACCTTTCAATTTCTCATCTGCTGCCTTGGTAAATCTCTCTATTTCAGAGAGATACCCAGCAAGCCTTTCCCTTCTTTGCTGCAAAATACCCCTAATTGGCCTGTAGAGGATCACATTTAATACAGCAAGAAGTATAAGAAAATTGACCAACTGGATAAAAAATGTAACGTTTAATTCTATCATAAAAACGCCCTCCTGATTTTAAGGATTTATCCACCTTGTGAAATTTGTTACAAATCCGCACGCTATTTATCTCATTCCAATCTTTCTGTCAAAGATTTTTTAGGCAAATTGGCAATTGTAGGTGAGGGAAAATCATGTCAAGTAATTTTATATCTCCCCAAAATGAAGTTAATATTTAACCAACTTTTCCCTCACCGAGAATTGCTGATAAAAAGTTTTTAGAGTTGACATAGAATTAAATGGATATTATTTGTTTGTGCAGAGAGACCAAGTCAGCGAGAGTGGCGGAATTGGTAGACGCACTGGACTTAGGATCCAGTGGTCAGATTTATGACCGTGGGAGTTCGAGTCTCCCCTCTCGCATACAAAAAAGACTTTTCAGAGAAGGTCTCTGAAAAGTCTTTTTTTATATTTTTGCACGAAAATCTTATTTAGATACGCAGGAGGAATATTTAGATGGAATACACTGTGGAAGAATTATCTCCAGTTAAAAGAAAAGTCACAGTAAAAGTCCCAGCAGAGGAAATTGATGCAGCAATAAATGCAGCAGTTTCTATATTTAAAAAGGATTTAAAGTTACCTGGATTTAGAAAAGGCAAGGTTCCATCAAACATTGTAGAGCAAAGATTTAAAAGAGAGGTATATGGGCAGGCTGAAATAGATCTATTAAATGTGCATTTTAATGAAATTTTGGGAGAAATGGGTGTGACCCCTGTATCTGGCCTACATCTTGATAGTGTTAATGACTTTGAAAGGGGATCAGATTTTTCTTATACCTTTAGCTTTGAAATAAAACCCAAAATTGACCTTCCAGAATATCATGGTCTAAAGGTAAAACAGAAAAAGGTTGAGATCACTGAAGAGCAGTTAAACCGTGCGTTGGAGAGTCTGAGGGAACGATTTGCCCAATATGAAGTAATAAAAGAAGATAGAAAGCCCCAAAAAGGGGATAAGGTTGTGGTGAGTTTTAAATTCTATGATGGGGATAAGCTTTTAAAAGATATGAGTAAGGACTTTTTTGAATTTTACTATGGGGTTGGGGATGCCTTAGAAGATTTTGAAAAGCTCATTGCTGACCTTGTGCCTGGTGGGAAAAATCAAGGAGAAATAACCTTCCCTGAAGATTTTATAAATAAAGATCTTGCAGGAAAGACTGTTAGAGTTGAGGTAGAGCTTCATAACATCAAAGAAAAAGTATTACCTAAATTGGATGATAAATTTGCTGAAAAATTTGCATTCAAGTCTTTAGATGAATTAAAAGAAAGAGTTAAGGAAAGGCTAAAACAAGAAATGGAGGATATGGAGAAATCCCTTGCACAGAAAAAATTGTTAGATCAAATTGTAGAAAAAGTAGATGTAGTGCTTCCAGAGACATTGGTGGAAAGACAACTTAAGATCATAATAGATAGAGAAAGAGAAAAGGTTGAGAGACAAGGGAAAAATCCTGATATATTAGGGACAGAGGAAGAACTAAAACAAAAATTTAAAGAAGAGGCAGAAGCGATTGTTAAAGCGCAATTAGTGCTTTTAGAGATCGCTGAAAGGGAAGAAATTACAGTAACAGAGGAAGAAGTTGAACGAAAGATCTTTTTCACTGCCTATGAAATGGGAATTGATCCCCAGACATTGAGGGAATTTTATATTAAAAATAATCTAATGTATGCCTTAAGAGACAGTATCTTAGCAGATAAGGCCATGGAAAAGGTGTATGAATATGCAGAAGTAGAATATGAAGAGCCTGAAAATGAACAAAACAAAGAAGATATGGAAAAACCCAATGAACAAGAATCACAAGTACACGCTGAAAAATCAGAAGAATAATGTGAGCCCTGCCTATAATTAGGTGACCTGGTGTTCATTGTAAAAATTGGGGGAGAAGATCTTTTCTCCCCTTATCTTTTTAGATTCTTCTCATTAATCTCTTGGCAAACTCATATATTCAGTATATATAAAAAATCGTATTTTGTAGAATAAAAATAACATAAACAAAGAGGTGGGATATGGTACCAATTGTAATTGAGACAACAGGTCGGGGAGAAAGGGCATATGATATATTCTCTAGACTCTTAAAAGATAGGATTGTCCTTCTTGGGACACCAATAGACGATCATGTTGCTAATCTCATATGTGCGCAACTTTTATTTCTAGAATCAGAAGATCCAGAAAAAGAGATAAATTTTTATATAAATTCACCAGGTGGCTCAGTTACAGCTGGGCTCGCAATTTATGACACTATGCAATATATTTCTGCACCAGTGGCCACCCTGTGCCTGGGACAGGCAGCAAGTATGGCTGCGGTATTGCTCGCTGCAGGGTCTGAAGGTATGAGATTTGCTTTGCCCCATAGCAGGATAATGCTCCATCAGCCAATGGGAGGGGTTCAAGGTCAGGCAACTGACATTGACAGACATGCAAAAGAGATTATTAGATTAAAAGGGATGTTAAATGATATATTAGCGAAACATACCAAGCAAGACATAAAAAAGATAGAACAGGATACTGACAGAGATTATTTTATGGGTCCCCAAGAGGCCCTTGAATATGGCATTATTGATGAGATATTAACTAGCAGAAAAAATAAATCCAATTAGTTAAGGTGATTTTATGGCAAAAAAGAAAGATGATTATCAATTTAGATGTTCCTTTTGTGGAAAGGATCAAAACCAAGTGAAAAGACTTATTGCAGGGCCAAATGTATTTATTTGTGATGAATGCGTTGCCCTTTGTAATAAAATCTTAATCCAGGACAGAGTATATGAAGAGGTGGAGGAAGGAGGACTTGTCCCTCCTCAAGAAATAAAACGGGTACTTGACGAGTATGTGATTGGGCAAGAGGAAGCAAAAAAGATCTTGGCAGTGGCTGTATATAACCACTACAAAAGGATTTATTATCAAGAAAGCAGTGGCAGCTCAGATGTATTTATTGATAAGAGTAATATACTTCTAATTGGACCCACTGGTTCTGGAAAGACCTTGCTGGCAAAAACTCTGGCAAATATCTTAAAGGTTCCTTTTGCAATAGCTGATGCTACTACTTTAACAGAAGCAGGATATGTTGGAGAAGATGTTGAAAATATTTTAGTTCAATTATTACAGAATGCAGAATACGATATTGAGGCTGCATCTAAGGGAATAGTTTATATAGATGAGATTGATAAGATCTCCAGAAAGTCTGACAGTGCCTCTATAACTAGAGATGTATCAGGAGAAGGGGTACAGCAGGCACTTTTAAAGATAATTGAAGGAACAGTGGCAAACCTTCCTCCAAAGGGAGGGAGAAAACATCCTCAGCAGGAATATATAAAATTAGATACAACTAATATTTTATTTATAATGGGTGGTGCCTTCATAGGCTTAGAAAAAATAATAGAGAGGAGATTAAAGGGTAAGTCAATGGGGTTTGGGGCACAACTTGTGTCCAAGAGGGATAGAACCATTGGCGAGATACTTAAAGAATGTCAGCCCCATGACCTGATAAAATTTGGTATGATCCCAGAATTTGTTGGTAGAGTTCCAGTTATTGCTGCGTTAGATGAATTAAAGGAAAAGGAACTTATAAGAATTTTAACAGAACCAAAAAATGCATTAGTAAAGCAGTATCAGAAACTTTTTGAAATAGAAGGTGTAAAACTTACATTTACTCAGGGTGCGTTGAGAACAATTGCCAAAAAGGCCCTTGAGAGAAATACTGGTGCTAGAGGGCTGAGAAATATTATGGAAAATGTAATGTTAGATATTATGTATAAGCTGCCCTCTATCAAAGGGGTAAAAGAGTGCATCATAAATACCTCTGTAATTGAAGAGGGGAAAGAGCCACTTCTTTTCTACCACAATGATAAGCAAATAAAGACCGCATAATATCCTTTCCCTATGCCTGTTTTTTAGGTGTAGGGAAAGTCTCTAATATAAAAAATCTTATGAAGGCCTAACTTTATCCCACTGACAAATAATTATTTTCAGGAGGAAATTTAGATGAGAGATTTTCATCACCCCATGGACAAGGAGGTAAAACATAGCAAACTTCCTTTAATGACATTAAGAGAGGTTGTATTATTCCCAGGAGCTCTAGTCCCATTGTATGTTGGCAGAAAGTGTTCAATAAAGGCTGTAGAAAAGGCATTAAATGAATATGATAAAGAGATATTCCTTGTTACTCAAAAAGATCCAGAGATAGAAATTCCTAAAAAGGATGAGATATATAATGTTGGTGTTGCTGCTAGGATACTTCAACTTTTAAGGCTACCTGATGGTACTGTAAAGGCCTTATTTGAAGGCATAAAAAGGGCAAGGTGGCGAGGTGAAGAACCTCTATTTGACAAAGAAGGGAAGTTTCCCATTGTTGAGATTTTACCCCTAGATGAACAGGAAGTGTTTAATCAAGAATCTGAGGCACTTATTAGATTGGTAAAAGAGACACTTCCCAAATATGCAAAGGCATCTAAAAGGCTTTCATCTGATTCACTTAAATTGATCTTGAGTGTAGACAAGCCAGGAGCATTGGCTGATTCAATAATTCCTCATCTTCGTGCCGGATTTGAAAAAAAACAAGAGATCCTTGAACAACTAGACCCCCTTAAACGCCTTGAGGCTGTTTATGGACTACTTATTAGTGAGATAGAGTATTTGGAAATAGAATCAAGAATAAACGAGCGTGTAAAACAACAAATTGAGACAACTCATAGAAACTACTATTTAAATGAACAGCTAAAGGCCATTCATAAGGAAATGGGATTAGAACATGATCCTGAAGAAGAGGTAGAAAAGTTAATAAAAATGCTTGAAGAAAAAAACATGCCAGAAGAAGCCAGAGAAAAGGCCTTATCTGAGGTGAAAAAACTACGTCATATTCCACCTTCTTCTGCAGAATATACTGTTGTTAGAAATTATATTGACTGTATCTTAGAGCTTCCGTGGAATGAATTAAAACCTGTGGATATTGATATTTCTGAGGCAGAAAAGATCTTAAATGAAGATCATTATGGACTTGAAAAACCCAAAGAGAGGATCCTTGAATATCTGGCTGTTCAAAAGCTAGTTGACAAGATGAAAGGTCCAATTTTGTGCTTTGTTGGCCCACCTGGGGTTGGTAAAACCTCATTATCTAAATCCATAGCTAGGGCAATGAACAGGGATTTTATAAGGATTTCCTTGGGTGGAGTGAGAGATGAAGCAGAAATTAGGGGACATAGACGAACATATGTTGGAGCACTACCTGGAAAGATTATACTTTCACTTCGCAAGAAAAAATACAACAATCCAGTTATGTGTTTAGATGAAATAGATAAAATGTCTACAGATTTTAGAGGTGATCCATCTGCTGCCCTATTAGAGGTCTTGGATCCAGAGCAAAATTATGCATTCAATGACCACTATCTGGATATAAACTATGATCTTTCTAATGTGTTTTTCATAACCACTGCAAATACATTACAGACAATCCCATGGGCATTAAGAGACAGAATGGAAATTATTCACCTGCCAGGATATTTAGAAAATGAAAAACTAAATATAGCAAAATATTTTCTTATTCCAAAACAAAGGGAAAGACATGGTTTAAAGGAACACAATATAAAAATCTCTGAGGGCGCTATTCTTGAAATCATTAGAAGATATACAAAAGAGGCTGGAGTAAGAAATCTTGAAAGGGAGATCGCTTCAATTTGCAGAAAAGTGGCAAAAAGATTGGTTGAGTCCAATGATTTGGATACCACAATTGCAATTAACAAGAATTCAATTGCCACATATTTAGGTGTTCCCAAGTTTAGATATGGTGAAAAAGAAGAAAATGCTCAGGTTGGCGTTGCCACAGGACTTGCTTGGACTGAGTTGGGTGGAGAGCTTCTTATGATAGAAGTAGCAATTATGCATGGAAGTGGAAAGATAGAGATTACTGGAAAGTTAGGAGAAGTAATGCAAGAATCAGCTAAAGCAGCCCTCAGTTATGTGAGATCTAGATCAGAGATATTTGGACTGAGACCTGATTTTTACAAAGACATTGATCTGCATATACATGTTCCTGAGGGTGCAACGCCAAAAGATGGACCATCTGCTGGTATAACAATGGCCACAGCAATTGTTTCAGCATTACTAGATATTCCTGTAAGTAATGAAGTTGCCATGACTGGAGAAATTACATTGAGGGGAAGAGTATTGCCCATTGGTGGATTAAGGGAAAAGCTCCTAGCTGCCCACAGGGGACTTGTAACTAAGGTGATTATTCCAAAAGAAAATGAAAAAGATCTAAAAGAAGTACCCCACTCAATCCTAAAAGATCTTGAAATAATTCCTGTAAAGCATATGGATGATGTATTACCTGTGGCACTCAAAGATATTAAAATGAACGATTTTAAAAAGATGCAAAAAGATTTTATTCCCATAGCTATGAAATTAAAAAAAGATGTGACTATTCAAAAGACACAATAAGGATAAGGGGAATCTATTTCCCCTTTCCTTATACTATATGCACACTTTAATCATCTAAAATTTCCTTCATACTATTTTTAAATGAAGTGTATGTTCCATGTCTTATGTGGTATCTAGCCTCTTTTATTAAATTTAAATAAAATGCCAAATTATGGATAGTATTGAGTCTATAAGATAGAAGTTCTTTAGTAGTATATAAATGTCTCAAATAGGCCTTTGAAAAATTTTGGCAGGTATAACAATTACAATTTGGATCTAAAGGAGATTTATCCTTTTTATACTCCTGTCTTTTTATATTTATCTTGCCTAGTGATGTATATAAAGTGCCATTTCTTGCATTTCTAGTGGGCAAAACACAATCAAACATATCTACCCCAAGCTCAATTGCATTTAAGATATCCATTGGTTTCCCAACTCCCATTAAATATCTTGGCTTATCATCAGGTAGATAAGGCAATGTTTGTTCAAGGATTTGAAACATTATATCTTTGGGCTCTCCAACACTAAGCCCGCCAATTGCATACCCGTCAAAGGGGATTTCAAGAAGCTCCATTGCACTTTGTCTTCTCAAATCTGGATAAAATCCTCCCTGTACTATACCAAAGAGAAGTTGGTTGTCCTTTGTTTTTGATTGGTAACATTGCTTAGCCCACTTTGTGGTTAGCTTAACAGAATTTTTTGTATATTGATAATCAGCTCCAAATGGAACACATTCATCTAGTACCATCATTATATCTGATCCCAGATTTTCCTGAATCTCTATTACTTTTTTAGGAGAAAAAAGGTGTTTTGAGCCATCTATGTGTGAGCGAAATATCACACCTTCATCACTGATTTCCCTTAAAGGAGATAAACTAAATACTTGAAATCCTCCACTATCAGTCAAAATTGGCTTATGCCATCCACAAAATTTATGGAGTCCTCCCAGATCCCTAATCAATTCATCTCCAGGCCTTAGATATAGATGGTATGTATTACCAAGTATTATCTCTGCCCCTATCTCTTCAACATCATGGGCAGATAAGGCCTTAACAGAGCCTCTGGTACCCACAGGCATGAAAATAGGTGTGGTAATCACACCATGATAAGTATGAAGTTTTCCAAGTCTTGCATTTTTATCCTTGTAGAGCACTTCAAAAGTTTGTTCCATATGTTTTTTGCTTTCTAAGTGACTACTCCTCGTCCTAAAGGACGAGGCTTCTACCGTACACCTTAACAAGGTGCTCGGAGAGACTGTAGCCCCAGTCTCAAAATATTTAGAGCTGCGTTATGGTCTCGATTAGCCAC
>Ga0256842_1000880_pt1 | contig 25858 bp, 34 predicted proteins | sample 4559240metaG_FD_185973 | JGI IMG/M metagenome (GOLD analysis project Ga0256842, IMG submission 185973) | Hydrothermal vent microbial communities from Guaymas Basin, Mexico - 4559-240 | ecosystem: Environmental > Aquatic > Marine > Hydrothermal vents | place: Mexico: Guaymas Basin | collected... | reverse complement strand
TAATCATTTGGTTCTAAATATGTATGCATTATTGAATCTTGGTTATACTCGGTTACTTTATCAAAACTTTCATCTCCTCATTCTACAGTAAAATTGTATTCACCATATTCAACTAAAGGTAATTTTATTGTCTCATTATTAATTGTTGTTCTTCATATCGAAACGAAATTATCATTTAATTGAATTTTTTCAATTGTCTTTTCAATTGTACTATATTCTGTATTTTCTATTTTTGCAAATTCAAAAGTATCATCATAATCATCAAAAATATAATATTGTTTACCATTTGTTAAGTTTACAACAATTCCTGTTTTCGTATCTTTTAATTCATCTAAAAATGTTTTCATTTTTTGTTTTTCCTATGTATTTATTTTTTTATGTAACTATTTTTCATTTTTTGTTTTATATTTTGCTTACTTTTATTTTATATTTTACTATTTTAATTGTCTATCTAAATTTTGAAGGAGTATACGATTTATATAAAGGACAATAATTTCTAAAATCACCTCAATCAGTTACTTTACTAACATTTCAATTATGTATATTTTGATTAAATTTATATGCTCTATAAAACATTCCATGCATTTTGACGACATTTCTTGTATCCCAATTATTTAATGGTTGATTAAATTTATAACAACGTCAAAACATATCTCAAGTTCTTGTTACTTTACTAATATCTCAATTATTTAAAGGTTGATTAAATTCATAACATTCATAAAACATTGCAAACATATCGGTAACATTACTGGTGTTTCAATTATTTAAAGGCTGATTAAATTTATAAGCGTGCTCAAACATTTGTGTAAATTTTGTCACATTACTTACATCCCAATGATTTATATTTCCATTAAATTTAGAACACCCATAAAATGTGTACATTAAATTTGTTACTTCACTTAAGTCAGGAGCATCTTCTGCATTAAAAGTTTCTAAATTGGAGCATTGACAAAAATAAGCACCGTCTGAACCATAATTAATTGTTCTTAATTTTAAATTCCCTCATTGTTTGACATCAATAATTTTATCTTTACTGTTATTAAATCCATGATAAAAATTAAATCCTTCTAACATTCCTGAAATATAAATATCATGTAATCCAGCATTTTCATAATAATGATTTACTTCTGATTGGTCATAACTTATAATTACATCACTTGTATTATCTCCCCAATCAACGGTAAAATTATAATTTCCAGTTGCTTCTAATGGTAATTTAATTGGTTCATTTCCGGTAGTTGTTTTAAAAGTTAAAATACTCATATTTAAATTTTCACCACCATCAACAATATTAAATCTAATATTCAAATCGTTTCTAACTTGTTTTGATTTACTATATTTTGAATTTCCAAAATTTATATTTAATTTTGAATCTTCAGGTATATCTATTGGTAAAAAACTATTATTTAAATGAGTTAAAAAAATATCATAAACGTTAGTTGATAAAGTAACATTTTTAAACATATTTTCAAATTTTTTAACTTTATGAAATTTCTTAAATTTAATTAATCCAGTTATATCTTTTAATTTATTACAATTTTCAAACATTGAAGTCGCATTTGTAAGATTATCTGATTTCAATTCTGATAAAGATTTAATTAATTCTAAATTAACACAACCTTTAAAAATCCCGTTAATATTTGATTTTTGAGAATCAATTAATTCTAAAACTCCCCAATTTAGAATTGCTATTAAATTATTAGAATTTAAACTAAATGAATCCGTAAAATTAAAACCTTTTAACTTTCCGTATATTTTAACTGTATAATCATTTGGTTCCAAATAAGTATGCATTATTGAATCTTGATTATATTCAGTTACTTTATCGAAACTCCCGTCCCCCCATTCTACTGTAAAATTGTATTCTCCGTAATCAACCAATGGTAATTTTATCATTTCATTATTAATTGTCGTTCTTCATATTGATACAAAATTATCATTTAATTGAATTTTTTCAATTGTTTTTTCAACTGAATCATAATCTGTATTTTCTATTTTTGTAAATTCAAAGGTATCGTCATAATCGTCAAAGATATAGTATTGTTTACCGTTTGTTAGTTGTACAACAATTCCTGTTTTCGTATCTTTTAATTCATCTAAAAATGTTTTCATTTTTTGTTTTTTCCTTATTAGTTTTTCATTATTTAATTTTTAAAAAATAATTAAATTTCAAAATAATTAAATTTCAAAATAACTGCAATTCAAAATAATCAAATTTAATCAATTTCTATTATATTAATTATTAATGTTAATTCATATATAAACTTTTACATTGTAAAAAATTTAATAAAAAATTTGAAAAATTATTAAAATCAACAATATGCTCAAGTAAATTATTTGCAATAACTAATCTAACTCTTGGTTCAATAGATTTATCTTTCGAAATAGTTATTATTTTTGCAGATAAAATATTTTTAAGTTTTGCAATATTTAATATTAAATCTATGATATTTTCATAATATAAATTTTTAAACTGATAATTTAAACTATTTATATCATCTGTAAAAACCAATTCTGAAAAATATTCATTAAACATTTCATGGAATTTTATTAATTTTGAATAATGTGCAATTGGTGTTGTTACATATTTTTTTAAATTTTCATCTTGTTTAAAACTATCAATTTCATAACTGTAATAATTTATTATTTCAGCATTAATTCGTTCCAATTCTCTTATTTGTATAATTGTCATATAATTATTCATATTTGTTGTATCTCTCTATGTTATTAAAATTTTTCTTTATGTTATTAAATATTAAATGTGCTTTAATTAATTTATTCATAATAATTTTTATTATAAAAATTTTGATGGTGTATGCTCATCAGTTAATAAACAATTTGCTTTAAATTGATAATAACTTGTAACATTATCAACATTTCAATTATGAATATCTTGGTCAAATACATTAGCATTCATAAACATTCGTGACATATCAGTTACATTACTAACATTTCAATTATCTAATGGTTGATTAAATACCAATGCTTGATAAAACATTTGATTCATATTAACAACATTACCAACATTTCAATTGTTTAATGGTTGATTAAATTTAAACGCAGAATAAAATGTATATGCCATATTAGTAACACTACTAACATCTCAATTATTTAATGATTGATTAAATTTAGTTGCTTGATAAAACATCTGACCCATATCAATTACATTACTAACATCTCAATTATCTAATGGTTGATTGAAATATTTACATGATTGAAATGCCTTATACATATTTGTTATAGTACTAACATTCCAATGATTTATATTTCCATTAAATTTGGAACAAGATAAGAATAAACTTTCAAAACTACTAACTTCACTTAAATCTGGTGCATCTGTGGCGCTAAAAGTTTCTAACTGATTACAGTAATAAAAATACCATCCATCTGAGCCGTAATTAGTAGTTCTTAATTTTAAATCACCCCATCGTTTAATATCAATAATTTTATTGTTACTATCAGAATGACCATTATGAAAATTAAAACCTTCTAACGTCCCTGTAATATTAATATCATAATCACCAGCAGTAATATAAGTATGTTCAACTTCTGTTTGGTCATAACTCGTAATATCATTATTTGTTCCATCACCCCAATCAACATTAAAATCATAATTACCATTTGATTCTAAAGGTAATTTAATTGATTCATTATCTGTTGTTGTTCTAAATGTTAAAATTGTATGTGGAATTTCTGGTAGAGGTTCTTCAATTTCATCTCTACCACCTATTAATAGATATAAATTCAGATTTGGTTTCTCAACTGGTTCTTCTTCGACATTTGTATAATTTGACTCTAATTCAAAATAAACTTTATTAATATTTTCACTAATCGGAACAATTATATTTTCTAATTTATCATTAGATTCTTTATCAAATATTTCAGAAACTAAAACTACATTTTTAGTTGATAAATCTTCATAATATTCAGAAGGAGACATAATATTTGTTTCAATACCATAGTCTAATATTTTTGTATCTTTATCTTTTATTAATTTTATTTTTTTAGATTTAAAATTTTGATTTTCATTATCTTTTGTATTTTCATCCATTTAGTAAACTCCTTATTTCTCAAATTTATCAATTTATCAATTTATCAATTTATCAATTTATTAAATTACAGATTTAATAATTATTATTTTATAATAACTATTTGATTTATTATTTTTTTTAAAAATTTCTATAGTAATTATAAAATTTTAAAAAATAAAATCATAAAAATTAATAAAGTAAAAACTCCAAAATGCTTCAAAAAACGCGTTCTAAGAGAGTTTAAAGTTGCAGGTGAGTATTTATACTAATTTTTTATTTTAACGATTCTTAAAAAATGTAAGTCCTTATATACCAATGACTTATAAAAAACGAGGACTTGATTTTAAAAATGTCGTAAGTTATTGATATATAAAGAGTTATAAAATATCGTTGAAAAAATAAAATATAGTTAGTATAGTTAATTAAACAAATTTTTATATTATAATTAATTATGGGATAAATTAAAAAATAAATTTGTATTTTTTTAAAATTTTTTCATATAAAAATAAAAATAAAACTGATACGATAATTAATACCATACCAGTTTTACAAATATTTTAAATTTTATAAAATCTTAAATTGTTAATCTAATTCAGATAATGCTTTTTGTAAACAATCTTTGCAAATATATAAATATTTATCTTTATCAAATGAATCTGTAAATTTAATTACTTGATTAAAATCATTTCCACAATTATGACATTGTAAAGTTGTCCAACTATTATTTCCAATAATATCACATACTTCTTTTTCAGTTTTTGGTTTTTTAGATTTTAATTCATGACAAATATGCGTCTTAGTAATATCATTATAATAGACTTTTGTAAATCTTTTTCCAACTGAATTAATTAATTGTTGTTTTGTTATTTTTTCAATCATTATTAAACCTCCCATTTTTAAATTTTTAAATTTATAAATTAAATAACTATATTAGTATTATTAACATTATTATTTAAATAATCATTATCTAATTCAATACAATGATAAAATGTTTCTGCAAAATTTGATAATATTGAATCATATTCATCATTATGAAAAACATATTTAACTTTATATTTAGAATTAGAATGTAATAAATTAAGAATTATTGATTTAATTGATTCTTTAACTGAATTAGTAGAAACTAAAATTGTATGGTGTAAATTTAAAAATTTATCTAAATTATTATTATAACTCCCATTACTTATTTGTTTATCAATATTAATATTTTTATTATTATTTAAAATTTCATATAAAGCAATATGTGTTAAAACACTATTATCAAAAATGTTTATTATAATATCTTGCTTTGCCATATTACCTCCTATTTTATTATTTTGCATTATATTTTAAAATTTTATATAAAAATATAATAAACAAATACCAATTATTAACATTATTATATCTTCAATTATTGTATACTTTCCTCTTATTATTTTAAATTTTTTAAAAAATATATAATCTGCTTTTTTAACAAAATATTTTCCATACGCAACTTTATTATACAATTTTTCATAAATAAAATCACCAATACAAATACTTGATAAAATTAATATTAAAAACTCTTTAAATTGAATATTTGTATTTAATAAAAAACTAATTATAATTAATATTAAAAATCCACTGTTTTCAATTAATCTATAACCATGATAATCTAATAAATACTTTTTAGTATTTTTTCTAATATTTGGATTACCAATATATTTATTTTTTAATCTCTTAGTATTACTCATGTGTGTATATGCTTCGGTTATAGATTCACCAATTACATATAAAATTACTCCAATTCACCAAAATATCAAATTCATAATTTTTTTCTCCATTTTATGATTGTTACATTTACATTTATGTTTACATTTATATTTACATTTATATTTACATTTATGTTTACGATTTTATCAAATAAATTTATGAAATAATACTAATAATACAATAATACTAATACTAACTAAACCCAACTCACTAACTATATGCCTATATGTCAATAATTTAATTTTAGTATCAATATATTTATTATGATTAAAAATATTATTACAATAAAATAAATTAAATACAAATCTAATAATTATTATGATTGCACCAATTAATATCATTAATAATATATAAGATAATAATTCAAATTTAAGAATTAAATAACTTGACACTATCATTATTAATAAACCAATACATTCTAAAACTTTAAATTCTATAATATCTGATGTGTTTATTGATAACGTTTAAATCTTTATTAGCAATGTCACATATATGTATACTAATCCAATTACTAATAAATAATGTTATACCAACAATTAAACAAATAAATAACATAATTATATTTTTAACCTACAATTTTTTATAACAATTATTACAACTAAACAATTAAAATTACTATACTATATAAAATAAACAGACTAAAAATACCTCAAACTAACATATTTTCAATAGTATTTAATTTATCTATTTTCTGTGTTAATGCTATTATAGTTTTTTCAGTTTGTTTAATACGTTTCAAATCATTCATTTTTCAATCTCCTTTTTTATTAATTATTATTTTTATTTTTTAATTTAGAAATTATGGTTATTGTACTGTATATAATTCCAATTATTCCCAAAATATTTTTAATGGTATTAGTCTTTTTTATTTCTTGATTTAATGTTGTTACTTTTTTTTCAATTCTAAATAATTGATTACGATGTCGTTCTCGCATTATATTATTTATCATTTTATTAACTTCTGAATATCCCATTTTATACCTCAATTTCATTTTTAATTTTTTCAAAAGAATCTGCTTCGTTTTTGTCATCTCGAATTTCTAAAAATCTTGGCAAAAACAATGAATAAGTTTTTTTAGTTTTATCTTTTATGATTTCATTAAATTTAACTGAAATAATTTTTCCAATAATATTTTCTTTTTTAAAGTTTTCAGAAACACTCGTATTAACTGGAATTGCTTCATTTAAATTATCAGATAACTTAAAACCACGCTCTTCGTGTGAAAAACCCGAACCGACATTTACAATAATTTTTGAATTTTTTGAAGCGCATACTAATGCACCTAAATATCCTTCCATAATTCCAGTTCCAAATTGATAATCAATAACTTTTAAATCAGCAACTTTTTCATCTTTAATCTTAATCATATGATTACTTCGTTTTCCTTCATACAAATAATTTATATTTTTGATTATTGCTCCTTCGAAACCATTTTTAATATAATTTTTTGCAACTTCTTTTGCTTCTTTATATGAACTCACAATTTGTGTCGGAATTAATTGTAATGCATTACCTGTGTATGTACTAAATAATCTTTGTAATAATTCAAATCTTTCATTATAAAGAACATTACCTTTTTTATTTAAAAATTCTGGTAATGTTATAATATCCCAAACTGTAATTTGAACATTATAAATCATTTCTTTATTCTTAAATTCTTTTCTATTTAAAATTCCATTTCCAGTTTTTCTATCAATTTCAATTCCATTATTATCAACAATCACAGATTCTCCATCCAGTACTAATCCAATTTTTTCTCCATTTTCATCAGTCGGTAAATCAACGATTAATGATTTAACTTGATTTGTTAAATATTCACTATTTGATAATTTTGTATCAATTTTTCCAGAACGTGAATAAAATTTAACATCAAAATCATCATCATTATTATTGATTGGAGTAATAATAATAATTGTACGTTTTCCGTCCATTTTTTTCTGAGCATATGCTGGATATTTAATTGATTTATTAATATTTTTTTCACCTGATGCAAGAGCAACTTTAAATTCTGGTATTAATTTAATTTTTGGATATACTTTACTATTTAATAATGTTGCAGTTATTCCCATTTTTAAATTTCTATTTAAAATTAAATTAACAATTTCAATATCATCATTACTTAAATGCATACAAAAATTATTTAATGTTTCTTTTGCTTTTTTACCAGTAATTTTTCTTGAATTTAAATCATCTAAAATAGAAAAAATATCATTCAATGAATTTGTTTCTGAAATTGATTTTACTGTTACTTTTTTAATATGATAAGTTAATAAAGTATTAAAAGTATAATAAAAAATTTTTTTTAATAATTCATCATCCTTATATTTTTTAATTAATTCGATTTTTGAATTAGTTGAACTAATGTTTCGTAAATCTTGAAGTAACTTTGTAATATTGACTGTTCCAGTGTTTGTAGTATTAATCATTTGTAATCTCCTTTTTAAGTTTTTTAATTATTCACTTTTTATAACTTTTTATTTTCTTTTGACATCTTATTATAATATAATAAATAGATTTTTAAAAATTATTTTAAAATTTTTTAATTTTTTAATTACTACCAACGATTTTTGGCGTCACTAACTGTTTTAATTCCGGAATTATTAATTTTATTTTGCTTTAAATTTTTCCTAAATAGTGTAGTAATTAATATTATAATTTTTTTCATCTTCATAATAATCTCCTTTAATTTACTTATAATATTTTTAATTTTATGTTACAATTTCTGAAACATAATACTTTGTTTTATCTACTATTTTATTAATCGATTTTATAAAATAATTATTTGTTTTAAAATATTTATCTTCATCACGTAAAATAATAAATCCAGTTAAATTATTCCCCATAATTTTTAATAAATATTTTAAACTATATTCGATTGATTTATTTTTTAATTTTTTTAATAAATTTTTTTGAAACATATTAATAACATATCTAAAATTTTCAGTCTTATGATACATTATTTCACTAAATTCAATATCATATTTTAACAATAAATCTTTAAATTTATGTTGCGCTGGATTAATTTCTTTTGGAATACTAAACATTACAAAATTATAATAATTACCTAAATCATAAATAATTTGTTTCATTTTATATACATGCTGATAATCAGATTTAATATATACAAAAATATATGGTTTTTTATTTTTTGTATCATTCATTACATTCCACCTTTATTATTTATTAATTATTACTTATCTTAATTTACTAATTTCATTTTTAACTGTAAATACTTTATTTGCATAATTATTATTACAAACTCTACCATTATAATAATTTAATGCTTTATCTAATTTATTTGGTGTATAAAATTTATATATTGTCATTAAATAATTATAACTAAATCTAATTTGAAATTCTGTATTATACATTTTATTTTTTGGTACTTTATGAATAGATGGCATTATTTGGCAATAACCAACTGCACCTGCACTACTTTTTGCATATTTTTTAAATCGTGATTCAACATAAATTAAAGAAATTAATAAATCAGATGTTATAACTGAATTCTTATCATCAATTTCACATAATAATTTTGAAATTTTATTTAATTCATTATTACTGATATTTGGTGATAAATATAATATTTTTTTCTTAATTAAATAAAAATGATTTAATTCTTGTAACTTTTTATATTGTCGTTTAATAGCAATATTATTATTGTTATTAATAATTTCCAAATCATTTTTAATTTCTAAATCGGATTTAAATACATTAACATTTGTAAATAATATCATTGATGCAATTGTGACATTTTTTAAAGTAAAAATTTTTTTTAATTTCATTATTAATTTTCCTCTTTTCTTTTTAAACTTTATTTTAAATTTTTCATAATCATTTAATCAATTTATCTTTTTAAATTTTCATATTATTATAATTCAGTTTAATGATTTTTAAAATAAAAAAAAATAAACATTAAAACTTAAATTTTACTAACGTGCCAATTCTAATTTAATTTAATTTAATTTTTAATGTTTATTTTTATATTATAATTATAATTTTAATTATTTAAAAAAATTTCAAATAGTTATGAAAAATTTTTTAATCCAATATAAGATGATATAAAGTACTTTCATTTTCTTTTTTCCTTAATTATTAATTTTATTTAACTATTATTATATTTATTTCTTAAACAATGTTCCCACTGCAACTTTTTTAACAACAGAACCATCTTTTAATTGTCGAACATAATAAGTATCATCAATAATTTCAATATTTTTATTATGCATTACTTTTTGAATAATTTCGGGTTTAATAACATAATTTTTAGCACCACAATCATTAAATAAAAATTTTTCTGCTTTACCTGAAACTTCCATAAAAGAAAATCGTAATATTTCCTTTACCAAATTAACTAACTGTCTGCGTTTACCATGTGTTGTTCCCATTGCAACACATTTTCTACCGTAATTTTTATTATATTTATAAATTATTACTGCATAAATTTCACCATTAACTCTTAATAATTTCCAAATATAACTATTATCAATCATTGATTGTTTGTTCGGAAATGATTTAAAACCTCCAATATACTTATATGATGCAATAAGCATTTCTCAAACTTTATCAATATATTTCATTTTATCTTTAGTACTAATAATATTAACAATATGCTCATTAATTGAAACATCATTTTGATTATTAATTATTACATCATTTATTGATTCATTTACTAATTTATTAATAAATTTATTTAATTCATTTTTATTCATAATTATTTTCCTTTATGGTTTTCCTTTGCATATTGTAATAAATAACTTCAAACGTTTGAATCTGATATATCAGTTATAACATTATGATTAAGTACTTTATTATAAAATGTCGGAAAATGTTCTTCAAATCCAGTAAATCTATGACTTTCATTTTCAAATATTTGTGCACTATACCCTAAATTAATATAATGCGCACAAACTTTATTGACATTTGAATAAAATTCATCATATTTTCCAATCCAAACCTGATGAATAAATTTATTATTTTGTTCAATATTTTCATATAAATTACTTAATTGTTTAAATTCTTCTAAATCATTATTTGTTATAGTTATTATTTTATTTTCATCTTGAAATGAAAAATATTTTTTATTTACGAAATTTTGCATTGTAATACTTGGATTAATTACAGGATTAATTAACAATAAATGACTATCATATATATGAGATAAAATAAAAGCATAATATCCCCCTAAACTTGTTCCAATAAAAATTTTTTCATCATTAAGATATAATTCATTAATAACTTGTTTTATTTTTTCAATATTTTGAATTGGGGAATTATATAAATCAAAACCAATAACATTTTCTTTTCCATAAGTTGCTTGTAAAAATCTAATTTTACTTCCTTTTAAATAATGACCTCTAAAACCATGTAAATAAAATATTTTTAAATTTCGATTATTTTTTTGATTATTTTTTTTACTATTCATTATACCTCCAATATAATATCAAATTTTAATAATGTAACTGCAATTGATTAAAAATTATATATATTTTTTAATTATTGCTTTGTCTTTTTCTGTGAAATTGTCATAATTATCTTTAACCATTTGTTTCATTTTGCTGAATAGTTTATCAAATGCTTTTAATATTTTTTTAGTATCACCACTTGCTTTTCTAAATGGAATTTTTTTTCGACTATACACCATATAATTATTATCGGGTTTTAAAACCATTGCAATGTTTCCACCTTCTACTTCAAGGGGAATTGTTAAATCATCATTATATTTTTTTGAATATATTAACTTAACAAAACCAACTGGAGAATTTTGAAATATGTTATTCTCCCAATCTTGTTTTGCTTCAATTGAAAAATCGTATGCAATACTTTTTCCAAGTCCTTTATAAATTCTAACATCATGAAATGATTTTGGAAAATATTTTTTTCCAATTCGTTTTAAATCATCTATAAATTTATTAATTTCATCATCTGTCATTAATGTTTCAGATTCGTTTATACTCATTTCATTTAATGTTTTTTTAACTTCTTTATTAATCAATACTTCTAATTCATTTTTTGTAATTCTCATTGTTTTATCTCCTTTATTATTTTAAATATTTATCAACTAATAATTTATTTTTATCAGTTAAATTATTATAATTATCTTTAATCATTTTATGTGCGGTTTTAAAAATTTTATCAATATTTTTTAATATTTTATCAGTTGTTCCAGAAACTTTTCTAACTTTTAAACGAACAAGTTGTAATCCTCTATTTTTGTTAACAGATTTAATTTTTAATGCGTTTATGTTATTTGATGGAACTAAAGAAATATTATTTTCTGTAATATCTCTACTATCAATACCATTAATATTTTTTGCTGGAATTATTTTAAAAAATAATGGAAACATTGATGAAAACATATCATCAAATTGTATCATATTTTTTGGTTCAAATGTAAATCTAATTTGAATATCTGGCATATCATAAGATGCCCATTTCTTTGAAACTCTAAAAACATCAATATTTGATTTCGGAAAATATTTTTTAATTGTTTTTTCAATATTTTCAATAAAAATATCTAAATCTCTATCTGTTAAAACAGATGTTATTGAACTTTCATTTAACATTTTTTTAACTTTTTTATTAATCAATATTTCTAATTCATTTTTTGTAATTTTCATTATATTATCTCCTTTAAATTATATTAAAATTTAAATAACTTTTATTATTTACATTATTATTTATGCAACTTTTATTACTTACATTATTATTTTCTTTTAACATTTTATTATAATAACCAAACAATAAATTTAAAAAATATTTTAATATTAATTTTAGTTTATCATCTTACTATATAATAAATAGATTTTTAAAAATTATTTTTAAAAGTTTTTTAATTTTTTAAAAGTTTTTTAATTTTTTTAAAAGTTTTTTAATTTTTTTAAAATAAATTCTATTAAAAAATTCTATAATAAGTATTATTTTATTAAGTTGTATTTCGTTAAATTGTATTTTATTTCTTAGTGATTAAATTTTATCCTATTTTTCAATCGTTTTTTAAATCAATAACGTATTATTCAATATCATTAATATCAACTTGAAAACATTTTCCGTTTTCATTTCTAACATTTACTTTATTTTTATTTGTACCAACTAATTCTACCAAGAGCAATATTATATGTATCATCTCTTTTAATAAATTCTAAGGTAACTATTTTATTTTCATATGCATATGCTTCTTCTGGAGTTTTAAAATATTTATCAACTTCATAAATAAAATTATCTTTACCGTATTTTTTAATTGCTTTAGTTATTGCTGTTCCTGAACCAAAATAATGTTTACCTAAATCATTTTTAATATCAGTTGAATGTTTACCATAATAAATTTTTCCATTAATTTTATTAATAATTCTATATGTATAATTGTATAATTTTTGATTTGTTTGATTTTCTTGATTTTCTTGATTTGTTTGGTTTGTTTGGGTTGTTTGATTTTCTTGATTTTCTTGATTTGTTTGATTTGTTAATTCTTCTTGATTTGTTTGGTTTGTTTGTGTTATTTAATTTTTTCGAGTTGTTTGATTTGTTTGGTTTGTTTGATTTGTTAATTCTTCTTGGTTTGTTAATTCTTCTTGATTTGTTTGATTTGTTAATTCTTTACTTAATAAATTTTTCATTTTTCTATCCTCAATATTTTATTTAAACAATAAGAGAAGTCTAATTGATTGAGGAGCAATTAGAAAATGGTTTATAACTCCATTATCTCCTCTTATTATTTATTATGTTTAAATATTTATGTAAAATATTTTTTAAAAAATTATTTTAAATTATTAATTATTTTAAATTATTTTAAAATTTATGTAACTTTTATTATTTACATTATTATTTTTTAACATATTATTATAATAATAAAATAATAAATTTAAAAATTAATTTAATTTTATTTTAATATTCCCAAATCGCGTCATCTATTGAAAGTGTTATACTAAGTGTATGGAAATCAGCTGAAGATGAATCACTATTTGAAAAATCGACACTTGTTATAAAAGCACCTCTTAACGTCCATTCTTCAACAGTTTCACCATACGCACCCAAAACATTAATCGTTAAATCTTTTTTATATTCTGCTGGGTATCCATCTACACCTGTCAGTGCTTCATGTTCCAAATGAACCCATTCCATAATTTTAGCACTTGCTGATACGTCAATTGGGTCAAGTAAAACAAGGTTAATATCCTGCCATTCCGCTTTGCCAGCAAAATGTACTTTTTTATTACCATATTCATGGGTAATTTTACCAATATTTAATGTTGGTCTATCCAATGATTTAATTAAAAATGCTGGTAAACTATACCCATCAGCAAATGATAACAAAAATCTATGTTGTTGTTTTGGTGTAAATTTACCAATTAATAAATTTTCAGGATTTGTAGTTGCTCCAAATTTACTCATAATTATTTATCTCCTTTTATAAATTAGTTTCAGTTTTTTCGATTGTTACAGGAATATAAATGAATTCAGCTGTTCTTGACGGTTTAAACCATACTTCCGCAATTAATTGATTTCTGTCAATTATTGTTGGTGTATTATTTTCTGAATCGCATTTAACTTTAAAATCATATAAACCTCTATTAAATTTAACATCATCCAAAATAGAACTTAATTGTTTAGATAATGCCGTTCTTGTAATTGAATCATTATATTCAAATGCAAAACTATCTCCGACAGATAAGAATGTTTTTTGTAAATAAATTGCTAATTTCGAAACATTAATTCTACTAAGTGAAGAACCATCGGGCATCGCTGTTTTTTGCCCCCAAACAATAGGTTTTGCTGTTTTAGTAACATATGAAATTACTGGATTAATATTTGCTTTATATAAAGCACCGACTTGTCGTTTATTTAATTTTCGTGATAATTTTACATTACCCTCTAAAACACCTTTATTCATTCCAGATATTACTTGTCAAGGTACTCCAATTGATTCAACATTTGAATATAAACCACATACATACATTGTTATTGGATATAGTTGTTTAATACCTTCTTCATTATTCTTAATAATACTTGGATAGTAACAAGCAAATTTTGATTGATTTGCTTCACTCAATGAAAATGGTACATCGATTGGTGATTGTAAATCTTCAATTGGTGTTCTTCCATCAAAATTAAAACTAACACCATGAGATGTTTGTCAATCTTCTGTTACTGGTGCATAATCTGCAATTAACATTGCATTTCCAAAATACTCAGATTTAATCATTGATATTGTTCCATCAATAAAATTTTTATGATGAATAAAATTAAGTCCTGGAATAAAAATTGTACTAAAATCATAATCATAATGATTTAAAATTTCAGTTATTGCTTCAGCATATTGATTAAATCCCATTCCTAAATCATGTCCATACAACATATTTTGTTCTGAAATATTTGTAAATCGTAATGAAGCACCATCAAATCCAATAGAAGGATAATTCATATATTCGGAGTCAGATGCGTTATAATCTAAAACGATTGTATAATTCTTCGGGTCTTCACTAATGAGATTTGATGTCGGAACATAACTTCCAATTTTTAATACTAAATCCACAAACTCTGATTTAATAAAATTTGGGTCAATTTGTTTATAAACAGGATTTGGAATCATATTACCAGTACCATCATCAGTATACGCTTCTGCATTAATATCTGTTAATAATGCACTCATTAAATTATATAATGTAAAACCTTTTTCACCATCGATAGTGGTAATATTGATTTCAATTGGTTGAGTTGCGAAATTAGTTATTTCAATATCATTACCATCCACAACTTCTTGAAATAATCGAAGTTGCAATTTTGTTGGAGCAGTTAAACTATTCAAACTAAATGTCATATAAAATTTATTAGCATTTACATCATTAAATGCGTGAAATTGAATTTGTTTTAATCCATAAGTTTCATTTTCTCTAACTTTCCATATTGCAGATGCTGGTGATTCAACTGAATTTGGTGTTCCTTCTATTGCAGTAAATAATACATTAGAACCATTTGCAAGAATATTTTCAACATAGTATGGTGCATATAAATCACTATGTTTCTCTCCAAATTTAGCAACATAATCTACTCAACTTGTTATTAAAGTTGGTACACCAAAACCTGGAAAACCACTACAATCTGCAGTTGATTGCGCAGTCGGAACTCCAATTACGGCAACTGCTTTTTGTGATGTCATTGATGGACTTACGTACGAATTATCAATCATATCAACAACTGTACCTTGAGCAATAAAATCTGGCATTTTTTGATTAAGTTTTGTTGACGGTGTAGTTTCTGGTGAATTATTATCATTTGTTGGCATATTATTTAATCTCCTTGTTTATTATTTGTTTCATTTTCATCTTGTAATTTATATAATCAATTTGTTGAATCAATTATACCTTTACCGTATTTTTTTTCTAATTCTTTAAGTAAATTATTGTAATCCTCTGTAATTGTATTCAATTTAGATTTTAACATTGATTTACTAATATCATAATCCTCATTTAAAATACCAATTGCCATATAAACTTTACTTTGATTATCGAGTATTGAATTAATTTTTTCAATAACCTCATCTGAAAGTTTAATTTCATCTACCACTGGTTTTTTAATATTAGGTTTAATTATTCCCATTTATTATACTCCTTTATTTTATTTACTAATGTTAACACCAATATTAGTTTTATTAATATAAGTTTTAACATTATTTCTATTAACTATACTTCTATTTTTAATAACAAAATTTGTTATAACATTTAAAGAAAATGTTGATTCATATATTGTTTCTTTTGATTTATCTTCATTTCCACCAGAATTTGAAAAAGAATCAAAAGTACAATATAAACTTTTTACATATTGGGGTGCAACATTAGTATTAATATTTCAATAACTATTATTATGTAATAAGAACATTGATTTTAACATATTTATATCTGTAATATAATTTGATAAAATTTTAAAATCATAACTTAATTCTATTGTAACTGGTAGTTCATATCTAATAAATTTATATTTTTTTAAACGTTTATCCATTATTTTTTCAGTATAATAATTATATGGTTTATTTGGTGCATAATCCATTCTATGCACCATTTGATTACTCGAAACACTATCACTATTCCTATTATAGAACATAATGGGTAATTGTAATTTATCATTAATTTTAAATAATGTTTTATAATTATTTGAAGAAATTGAATTTACTCCACCAGTACTATACAATATTGGTACTTTTTGCAATTCTTTTGTTGTATGATTTTTTATCATTGGTTGAATAACATTATCAATATATAATTTAATCATACTATCAACTTGCTCATAATTATCGAAGTAAATATTATTCTCCATAAATATTATTCCTATTTAAAATTTCTGTAGTGTCGTTAAATGTTGTATCAATATTCAATTTTGATTTATTAATTAATGCTGTATATTTTTCAACTTTATCAACATAATTTTTTGAATCATTTGTTTGTACACAATAACAAATTAATGAATGTTTCAAATTTGTTTGACCACCAATAAATTGATTATTAGTTATTTGAACAATTTTAAAATATTTATCATTATATTTAATTAAATCTGATGGTTTTAATTTTTCATCTAAATTATTATATTCTTTTAACGTATTTTTATGGAACTTAACAGTTATTGTATAATTTTTTTCTTGAAAATTTTCAAAATCAATATCGACTTCAGGATGGTCAATTATACCACTAATTTGAATATCTTTATAATATAATTTATCAAATACATCATTATACACATCTATCTTTGCAAATGTGTCATCATAAATATATATATCAACACATGTGTCCATAAGTTTTTGAATCAATTCTTTATTAATTGAATCAAATAATTTAATATCACGTTTAGAATGAAATAATCTTGACATATTACTTAGTTAACAATTCTAAAATACTTGTTATGTTATTATTAATTTCATTAATTCTTGCATTTTTTTCAATTTCGGATTTTGTCAATGATTCAGATTCTGAAAGTTTTAAGAAAGCACCTTGTGTTGAAGGATTTGTAACAAAATCAAATGTAATTAATTTATAATCATCTTGAATTTCTGAAACATATTCTTCAATACCATTTATAAGAACTTTTTTATTAACAAAACTACCTAAACCACGTGAACTAATTCCGGGATTAATTCCACTTTTAATTAATGCAGTTAAAATATGACCAGCAGGAGTATCAAGAATTTCAATTTTTGCCTTAACATCATCATTATCCCACCAAATTTTTTTGATATTATGTGAAACATTTTGCAATGAAATCCAATCCCTTTCTTCTGGATGGTCTAATTCACCTAATGCATTATTTGTATTAACTTTAGTTGTTATAAATTCATCAATTTGTTTACTAAGAATATCTTTTCTATAAAGTCTACCATTATGGTTAACTGCATTTGCACGTTGAATAGTACCTGTCAAAAATACTGGATTATAACTTCCACCACTCATTGTTGAAGTATTTTCATTAATACTTTTAATTACTGTTTCAATATTGTCTATTTTAAACTGTTGATAATCAATTACTTTATTTTGTTTCATTTTTAAATTCTTCCTTCTCCTTTATATAATTATTAATCGTTAAATCAATTCTATTATTAATTTGTTCATTTAAATATTTAACTTCATCATCTGTAATATCAATAGATTCTTTCATTGCACTTTGTCAAACATTTTTTTTAACAAATAATGTAAAAAATAATTCAGCAATATCTTGTTTAATTATTGTATGTAATTCCACAATTTCATCTTTACTAAAATATTTATATGTCATTATTATTTACCTTTATATGTTGTTCGAACATCATCAAATAATTTATACGCTTTTAATAATGCTAAAACATATTTTTCCTTAATTAACTTTTTATTTAATATTGAAGATATTTGATTTTTAATTTCATTAAGTTTAATTTCGATAATTTTATTTGAATCAACTGTTGATTCATGAACTGCTGGTAAAATATCATTAATAATTTTAGTAACAGTTTGAAATTCATTAATTATAAATTGATTAAATTCTTCACTATCATAAACACTATAAACATATTTTTTTAAAATTCGTTTTTGATTTTTATTTAATTTTTCTTTATATTTATTATTAAATTTTTCAGTCAATACTTTATAAAGTAATAATTTTGATGAATTATCTAATGATTTATATGTATCAAAATTATCAATTTCATCATCTGCATTATTAATAATATCCATAACATTTAAATCTGATTCATTCATATATTTTTTAGTAACTTTATTTGTTAGATATTCATAAATATAATTTTTTGCATCCATATATTGTTCAATATTATACATTACGTCATCATTTGAAATATATTCAAATATATTATAAATGGAAGCAACTAATTTATAATTTTTAACATTTGATTGTAATGCAAAATCTAAATTTTTATTTTGGTTTTCAAATGTACGTCGAATATCACCTACTAAATTATATTTTTCAGATTGTAATTCTGAAATATTTATTTTAGTAGTATAATTTTTAATAATAGTTTCAATATAATCATTAACATTATTTTCAGTGCAACCTTTACCTTCAATTATCATTTTATATAATGATAATTCTTTATTAAGATTAGTTTTATTAATAAAGTACTTATCAATTATTTTAAAATTTTCATTTTTAACTAATTGTTCTGCATCAATATCAAATGATTCTGAAACGATTTGTCTTGTTAAAACATCAAATAACAATCAAGTGTTTTTTATTTTCTTATGTTTTAATGATTTCATATTTTTTATTCTCCATGGTTTGTTATTAATTTATCATTAGTTAGTCAATGTTTATACGACTCATATAAATCATTATACCTATTATTAATTTTAATATTATTATCTTTTTGTGCTATTGAATCTAACGCATTAATTTTTTGTAATTTTTGTGGTTTATCGGGTTGTGGTATTGTAGTTGATTCATACATATCTTCATCGTCTGAATCTGCTTTAACTGGTTTATCAGGGGATAATTCTCCATTATTTTGTAAATTATCTAAAACATATTCTTGGTATGTATCATCAATAACTTTTGCTTTTTCAACTTTAATTTCTTCATCAGCCATTTCAAAAATATGTTTATACGCCCAATCAACACTTAACATTTTACTATCTTTTACGTCTCTAATTAAATTAATTTTTGCAGAAATTAAATCTAATTTTAATGTTTCTCTAATTAATGATGGTTCATTTAATTTCAATTTAAAATTATTTAATTCAGTTTCTGGAATACCCAATGCAAATAAATGAAGTTTTGCTACATTATATAAAACTGGAATTACTACTGTTGTTTGAATTCTTGCAATTGTTTTACTAAATCTTTCATCTTCAGTTGCTAAAGTTGTTCTGGAATTTACATCCTCTTCATATGTTAAATAACTTTTTGGAATTTTTAATGCAGCAAATAATTTATTTTGCATATATTGAATATCTTCAATTTCTATTCCAGATAATCCTGATAATGTTTCAATTTCAGTACCATATTTATTACCACGTTTAGTAACAAAAAAATCATCCATCATATTTTGAACATTATATCTTAAATTATATTTACCGGTCCTTGAATCAATAACTGGAACTTTTTTAATTCTATCTTTAACGTTTTGAATATGTTGTTTTGCATCTGCGGGTTTTAAATTACCAACATCAATTTTAAAAATTCGTCTTTCAGGTGCTCTGGTAATTCGATGTATTAACATAGCATCTTCCATTAATTTTAAAGATTGTCAATGACTTAATGCGCCTCTTAAAATTGATGTTCCGTATGGTAAGTTTTTAAAGTCAGATAATGTTTTAAAATGTGCAACTTCAAATATTTCTAATCGTTGTTTTTCATCATCATTAACAATATAATATGGTTCATTAGTATCACTTTCATGTTTTTGAACAATTTTAATTTTGGAAGGATGTATATTATGAAATGCTGTTATTCCATACTTATTTGTAATATTTAATAAAAGAGTGTAATCACCATATTTTAAAGTATTTCTAATCCATCCCCATAAATTCAATTCAACATTTAATATATTATTAAATAAAATATTTAAAATATCTACAATTTCTTTATTTTCAGAAATAATTGATATAATATTACCCGTTTCATTTTTAACAGTTACTTCATCCGCATATATATCTAATGCTGATGATATAATCGGGTCGTCATCCATTTGGTCATATTCTGAATACCGTTGCTCCCTTGTTACTGTAACAGAATCATAATTATCAAAATTATATTTATTATTTGATTCATATAACATTGAATAAATACGGTCTTCATTTTTTTGAGCATCAGATGAATGTTTTTTAAAATCTTTACCAATTATACTATCAACATTTATATTACTATTAGAAACTGTAGTAATTGTTAAGTTATTAGTAAATAACTGCTTTAATATTTCAGTAAATTTACCACTTGATAATTTATTTGTTTTTACTGTATTTTTTGTTTTTGCCATATTTATATTCCTTAATTTTTAGTTAAAAACTATTCTATTTTAATTAAATAGTAGGCAAAAATTGTTTTTTAAAAATTATTTCGTTTTTTATTAATTTTTTTTTATATTATAAACTTTTTTTATATTTTTTAAAATTTTTTTGTATTTTTATTATATTTTTTATTATTTTTTATAAATTAACTAAAATCAGTCATCCTCACCTTGCTGTCCAGAGATAATACCAAATTGATTTTCTGAATATGATTTTGGAGTTAAAGCGTATAAATCATTTAAAACATCATCTTCAGTCCCTTCGATATTATCTACTCCATTAATATTTTCATTCATATAATTATAAATATCGAATCCCATATCTTTTATTTTTCGTAAAAAATATATTATAAATAAACCAATTCCCGATGACATTACTAAATCATCATGATACCCACTTCGCGCTTCTGCTTTACCACTTGCCTTGTATATAAAATTATCTAATTCGTTAATAAATCTAATAGAATGAAATATTAATTGTTTTAATCTTATTTTTTCTTCTAAATTTAATACCAATAACTCTCTTGTTGATTTATTAGTTGAAAATCCCGGTACTAATAAATCCATATTTTTAAATGTTTCAATTACTTTTTCAATTGATATTGATTTATAAACATTTGCAGTTTTTGGACTTCAAAATACATTATCATATAATTCCATAACTTTTTGTAATGTATTCCATCCTATTGAATTATTTTCAATAATAACAAAAGCATTATTATATTCAATTGCAACCGCTACAATATATTTTGCGTAAGTCGATGTCGGAATTTTACCATAATATTCTGCAACTTGTTCAATTATCCCAGTTGATATTGTTTCCTTATAAACATTCATTGCTGAATTATCATCACCATCACCTCTTGCAACATCACAAGAAATAAAATATCTAATATCTGAATCATCAGCAATTGAGTGTTCTCAAATTCAAAATTTATCATTATATCGTTTTTCAATTGGTTCTTTAACGTGATTTTCGCTATATCAATCTATAACTGAAGATGAAATAACATTTGTACCGGAACTTAAAAATGAACATGCATATTCTTGATTAAATTCTCTTGCACCAAATTTAGTAATCATTTTGTTTTTTCATTCTTCATCTCTGTCGGGGTGTAAATTTCAAGATAATTTAATTGGATTAAATTCATTTTCACCATTCAATGCTTTAATTCATTGATTATAGAACTGTCCTCCCCGACCACAATTATGTGAAACAATATTATTTGTATAATATTCATTATGTTTTTCAACATTTAATAAATCATAAACTTTAGCTTTTTTATTTACATATTCTATTTTAATAATTTTTACAATTTTATTTTTATGCAGTATTTTATCCCCTACACTCAACATATCAGCTCTGGTAAAAATATTATTTTTTAATTTTATTTCATGGTCGATTGTACATTCTAAATAATCTTCATCAAAACTTAGTTTTAAATATTTATCAACAGTTTTTTCTTTTATTCCTTCAAAATCAGACCATCCTGATGGTGTCAAAACTTCCCATTCTGTAATATTTTTTATCTTTTCCATTATTTTACCCAAATTACCTTGTAATAATCATAACCTTTCATTTTGTAATTTTCGATTTTCTTACATTACCCATACCATATTTTTCAATTTTATTTATATTTTTCATTATTCATTACCTCTTCAATATTAATTTCTTGTATTTCTCCGGTTTTTTTATTTCTAATTTTTACTTTAGTATTACCCAAAACACAAGGAGTCGACAAACAAATTAAATCTCCGCCAGTTGATAATGTAGGAACTATTGATGTTCAAATTTCCTTTATAATTCTTTCACTTCTACCGAACGCCATTTCATCCCATATTACCAAACTTCCCGCAGAACTTCTTCCAGCATCTTCTGACGCTGCTTGAGCATTAACAATACTACGATTTGATAATCTGACACTTAACGCATTATCCGATTCAATTTTTATATTAAATGCTTTAAAAATTCACGAAGGCATTAAATTAAAAACTAATGAAATTTTATTTATTAATTCTTTTGCGGTTCTTTCTTTATTCGCAATAATATTAACAATATAAGATTCGTTAGTTATCATTTTTCAACAAACATAAGAAGCAACTAATGTACTAATGCCCATTTGTCTCGATTTTAAAATAATATTTCAACTATGATTTACAAACTGTTCTAATGTTTTTATTTGAAAATCATATAATGAAAATGGAATTACACCTTTAATTGGATGTTGAATATATGAATAATTCAATATGAAATAAAAAACATCTTTTTTAATTTTTTCTATTTCATATTGAATTATCATATCATAATTAATATTATTCAATAATTTATTAATTTCTGCTTCTTTTTTTGAAATTATATCTTTTTTAATATTTGTATTTGACTTTGCTTCTTTCATTATTAATTACCATCCATTTAAAATATTTTATACCCAATACCAAACATAATTCTATTTGTATTTAAATTAACATTGTATAAAAGTTTATTATTATTATATATTATTCCAATTGTCGGATTTAATATATATAATTTAGAGTTTACATCGGTGCGTAAACCAAATTCAGATGTAATAAATATATGTTTGCGTAATGGCTGTTTCGGTTTAATTTGTTTCATTTGATAAATTAATGTCGGATTAAATGTTATGTTACTAATATTAAAATTACTATTATTGACCAATTCTAATATATTATTATCATTTACTGACAATAAAAGATTAGTGCTATGTTTTATATCCATTTTAATATTAATAGATAAAAGACTGTCTTTAAAACTTTTATCAAATTTTAATGTATCAATATAATTTTTATTAAATATCGGAGTATATGATATACCATTATCTTGTGTATGTAATGAATCTGAAATAATTATTGTATCAATTTTTGTTATATTATTGAATGTAAAAATTGTATCAATCTTTGTTATCTTAGTATAAATTGTATCTTTAACTATATAGTTGTTATTTTGATTATTAGTTATTATATCTGTATTATTTTTATATTGAATATAATTAATAAACAAACTAATAATAAGAAATATAACAACTATATAGAAAGATTTTGAAAACATAATTAATCTCGTATTTCCCAAGCGTTATCTCTATATGTTCTGGTTGCAGTATATCCATTACGACCCCTATAATGTTTCCAACTATAATCTAAAAATAGTGTAATAAATTGATTTTCTTCAGATACTAATACATTAATATTTAATATTGCTGATTTAAAAACAGGAAACATTTCACCAAAATTTTTAATTTTACCAGAATAAATATTCATTACTTCTGATGAAGGAACTATTTTATTAGAATTTATTCTAATATTTAAACCTATTGTTTTAAGATAATTTTGAATTATTGAAGCAACATCGTCAATTTTAAATTCACGATTACTCTCATTTAATTTTAATTGAATTGATTCATCAATCATTTTTTGTAAATCTTTTTTTCTAATTTGCATTTTCTTTTCTCCATTGTTTTTGTTATACTTTATATTAAATATAACTTTTATTATTTTTTTAAAATTTTAATTTAACCTAATAATAATTTTTTTGCATTAACCACATCATTAATTATTTCTTTATTTTTTTTGTAATACGAAATTCAAATTTTCTTTGCACCAACATAGATTAATGAAGCGACTATTAAATAATTTATATGTTGATTTAATAAACTTCGATTGCTTGGATTTGCCAATTTCATTACATTATTCGCAAATTGAAAATTAAAAGTCCAAGCATATCCATACGCAATTACAAAATTCGCATAACGTAAAATATTTTTATGAATTTTTTTACCTTTGGTTATTGATTTATACACCCCTTTAATTACTTCAATTGTTGCAAAAACAAAAATTGATAATATTACATATAAAATTATTTGTAATATTAATTCTGAAAGTACTTGATTTGTCATTTGTTATTCCTCCTTTAATTATTATTTTTTAATTATTATTAATTATTTTTTAATTATTACATTCTATCAATTTTATTTAAACATTATTATTACATTTTTATAATCATTTTTCAAACCATTAAAAACAATTTTAAGATAAATTCTATCAACATGTGAACTTATAAAATTACTTCTAAATGTTGAATCACTAAATAAATCAAAAACCGCATAATATTCAGTTGATGAATTTGTAAAATATCTTATTTTTTCATTAGTTGAAGACGGTTGACATATTTTTTTAATAATAGATGTATTAATTAAATTATATGCTGAATTATCCAAACTATAATAAATTTGCAATGTAAATATTTGTTGCATAAAATTAAAATCTGTTATTTTTGTATTTATCCCATCTATTATAACACCAGCTAATAAAACAGAATCATTATTCATTGAATTTCGAATATCCATATATTCATCACTTCCATAAAAATCTTTATACCAAAAAACATTTTTATGTGTATCTCATTCTCCAAATGAATCTGTTGATGTATCAAAATTTGTAACTATTGGATACAAAACTATTGGTTTTATTGTATCATGAACATCCATAATTGCATTATCATTAATATTAACAATTAAATGCATTATATTCGATTTAACTATAACGTTAGATGAATTATCTTCGATTCAAACTAAAACAGAATATTTATCAATTGTATTATCAAAC
>Ga0256842_1000879_pt1 | contig 25871 bp, 21 predicted proteins | sample 4559240metaG_FD_185973 | JGI IMG/M metagenome (GOLD analysis project Ga0256842, IMG submission 185973) | Hydrothermal vent microbial communities from Guaymas Basin, Mexico - 4559-240 | ecosystem: Environmental > Aquatic > Marine > Hydrothermal vents | place: Mexico: Guaymas Basin | collected... | reverse complement strand
ATTATTTCCATAGCTATACTTCGACATGCTCAGTACAGGCTTTTATGCAAATAATTTTTGTCTTCTAATAGGAAAATATATTCCAATTTATTTATAGCGTATTTTGATACCAAATTGGTATAAGATTAAAATTTGTCATGTTCGTTTCATAATTATATTTTTGATATTAATATTCTAAAAAGTATTTAGTAAATTCATTTTCCGAATTTTTGATTTCGTCAACATTACCAATAGCTTCAATATTACCTTTATTAAGAATAATTATATTATCAGCAATGGCAAAGGCTTCTTTATGATCGTGGGTAACATATACAATTGTGAGATTAAATTCGCTCTTAAGTTTCTTTATTAGGTCAAGAATCTTTCTCTTTAGCTTCACATCCAAATTGGCAAGCGGCTCGTCCATAAGTAGTATTTTAGGCTCTAAAACCAAAGAGCGCGATATTGCCACCAACTGTTGTTGCCCTCCCGAAAGCTGATTAGGATATTTGTCAGAATGCTCTTGTAAATCAAAGAAACTAAGCACCTCCATTACTTTATCATGAATCTGCTCGGTGCTTATTTTTTTCTGCTCTTTAAGACCAAAAGCAATATTATCAAATACAGTAAAATGTGGCCATAATGCCAAATCTTGAAATATAAAACCCAGGTTACGCTTATGCGGTGGAATTAATATCTCATTATTGTGATTCATTAATTTATTGTCAATAGTTACATCTCCTTGAGCGGCTTCTAGTCCAGCAATAATGCGTAAAATTGTGCTTTTGCCACTTCCCGAACTACCGAGTAAGCATGTAAGTTCATTATCCTTAATTATTAAATCAAGATTCTGAATTATCGCCTTATTTCCATAAGATTTATGTATGTTTTTTAGCTCAATCATTGGTCTAATATATTTTATTGAACAAAGGTTTTGCAAGATAGTAAAATCCTGTGATAATAATTATTGTTAGCGCAAATACTATTAACACCATCGAACTTATTAGCGATTGCGGTGCATTTGCCATAATTGTAAATACCTTAATCGGCATAATTTCGCTGCCGGGTGGGTATATCATTATTGTGGTGGCTAGCTCTGAAAAGCTAAATATAAAACTTAATACAAAGGCTGCAAATAATGTTGGTAATATAAGTGGTAATAGAATTCTTAGTTTTCTACGGAATAAACTAATCCCCACTATCTGTGCTGCTTCGTCCAATGATTTTGGAACTTGTGAAATGGCATTGCCAATTAATTTTGATGCAATAAAAGAAAATTTGCCCACATAAGCAATTATTAATATTGCATTGCTGGAGTATATTAGGTTAAATATTGGGCGATTGAAAAAGTTGATTAAGCTAATGCCATATATTATGGATGGAATTGCAAAAATTAATAGTAATAACCAGTCGAATACGCTTATTCCTTTCTCTTTCTGACTTGAGTAATATGCTGCTATAAATCCTATAACAACAATAAATATAGCCGCTGTAAATGCTAAGCTTATTGAATTAATAATACTTGATGATAATAAATTAAATGCTTTTATTAAAACCATAGTTCCACCAGCATACGATTGTATCAATAGGATAGTAAATGGTAGTAAAATTGAGATTACTATGGTTAGTAAAATTATAATGAAGCCAATTATAGAGGAGTTGCGCTTTAGTTTATATGGGATTTTATTCCAACCTCTATTTCCGAATGAAAGGAAAGGTGCATCGGCAATATATTTCCTTTCAGAATATAATAGTAGTATGCATATTACTATCAATAGTGATGATTGTATTATGGCATAGGAGTAATTATAAAATGCTGAGAACAGAGTGAATATTTTAGTTGTAAAAACCGTAATTCCGAAATATGAAGGCACAGAAAACTCTGATATGCTAAAAATAAATACAAGAATAAATGATGAAATAAGTGCTGGTTTTATCAGAGGGAAAATAATTCTTAATACCACTATTTTATATTTTGTGATTAATAGCCCACTCTCTTCATATTGCGAATCAATATTTGCCAAAGCGCTTCCAATAATTAGCATCGAAAGGGGAGTGTATATACTGCTAAGAACTAGTATTACACCCACATATGAGGATATTATATTAGAATGAAAGAGCATAAAAAACAAATCTTTCCATGCTACAGCAAGTATATATGGTGAGATAAATAGGGGAATTAATAGCGCAATTTTAAAAAACTGAGCATATTTTATATTAGTCCTATAAAGTAGGAATCCTAAAATAGATCCCAAGGCGGTGGAAATAATCGCAATTACAGAAGCAAGACTTATGCTTTTGAATAAAAGAAATAAATTATTGGCTTCAAATATGGATATGAAATTATCTAAGGAATGTTTATCGAAGGCAGTTTCAAAAATTGTATAAATAACGGGGCTTACCACCAAAAAAGCAAATGATAAGAATACAATTATATATATGGGATTTTTTATTAGTTTTCTACCCATTCTTTCAGATAGTTTTGAATTTCTTGAAGCTTTTGAGCCGTTTTTTTATAGTCAATATTCATTGCTTTTATATTGTCTAATGATGGAACTTCATCAGGAGTTTCAACACCTTTATGAAGTGGCATTTGAGCACATGATATGGCAAGCTTGGCTTCAGTATTCTTGCTCAAAAGGTAATCCATTAGGATTTTTGCATTCTCCGTATTTGGTGAATTTTTGAGTAAACTTACAGTATTAGGGATTATCAAACTTCCAATTTTATCTTGATCGAGAAATACAATTCCAATATTGTTGTCCTCTTTCATGGCTTCAAAAGCATCATCGGTATCAGTTATTCCACAATAAGCCTCGCCTTGCATTACTCGTTTTTTTACATCGCCATTGCTTGTGGCAATAATTATGTTATTGGTCTTTAAATCAGTAAGAAAAGCCTTGGATATACTGTCACCAAAAATAGAAAATAAAGCTGCAATATGGAAAGTAGTAGTGCCAAATAATGGGTTTGCAATAGTTACTTTAGAATTATATTTCTGGTTTGTAAGATCAAAAATGGATTTTGGTACATCTTTTTCTGCAAGTAGGGTTTTATTATAAATAAGTACTCTTGCTCTTGCCGAAAAACCAATCCAATATCCTTGTGGATCTTTATATACACTTTTTATATCTTTTGCAAGTTCAGGTTCATAAGCCATAAGTATATCTTTATTCTTAAGTACATTGCTTCGGATAGGGTCACCACTCCAAAATAGGTCGCATTGTGTATTATTTTTTTCGGAAATTAGTCGATTTAGAACGCCTGTAGATTTTGTTTCTTCGGTATCGTATACGGCTTTCACTTTAATGCCAGTTTCTTTTTCAAAATCCTTTAATATTGGTTCCGAAAAAACTTGATCAACACTTGTATAAACTACAACCTCATTATTGTGGTTATTGCAAGAGGTATTAAAGAAAATAATAAGAACTAATAATGTAAAAGAATACTTTTTCATACCGGAAAATAAATTTATTAATGTTTTAACCCTTCTTCTCAATTACAACTTTAAAGCTACTTCTTAGCACCCTTCGCATTAGTATTGATGCGGTGATAAAATAGAATACTAGCAAAATCCATATATGCTGTAGGTCACCAATAACATCACTAAAAGGTGCTCCTCTTAATGTTAAAGCCAAATATCCTTTAATACCAGGAGTACTTGGAAATAATGCTGCTAATGCTAATAACCATTCGGGCATTGCGCTTGTAGGCCACGAAAAACCAGAAAGAAATACTATGGGAATACTAGAAAAAAGCAGAACCATGAGAGCATGTTCTCTCTTTTTGAAAAAAGCAGCTATTGTCAACCCCATAAATATGGAGGCAAAAAGAAAGGGCGAAATAAAGATAAAAACATCAAAAAAGCTCCCTCGCATCGGAAGGCTAAACATCCGTGATACTATTACTATTACATAGGCAGCATTCATAAGATAAATACTGAAATAAGCAAGGCTTTTTCCAAAGACCACAGCAGAAGCTCCTCCTCTTTTTCTACCAATATTTATCAATAGATTATCGTATCCTTTTTCCTTAAAAGTACCACCCAATAAGCCGATACCAAGAAATAAAGTCTGTTGCAAAATCATAATAAATACTGCTGGCATTACATAAGTAGCATATCCTCCGTGAGGGTTGTAAAGCGAGTAAGTTTCTATTGGTAGCGGATCCCTTTCGATCATCGACTCTTCAATTTGTTCTCCTTTGGCAGTTTTTCTGATAACTTCTATTTGAGCACTCATAGTACCAACAGAATATGTTGCTGCAGTTACTATTTGTTTGTAAATAATCATATAAGCGGCATCGGCATAAACCGAAACTGTTGCTGGTTTAAAACCCAGTATATTATTGTTAAAATCTTTAGGGATATGAATAATACCTTTTACCTCCGACTCGCTAAATAATTCTTTGGCATATCTAAAATTTGGAGTTACAACATCAATTTTTACCTCACCAGTAGCATCAATCATCATAATTAGCTTGCGGCTAAGGTCGCTATTATCTTGATCTACAACTGCTATTGGTATATCTCTGGCTACTTCGCTGTCATATGCAAACGAATAAATCAAGGGGTATACAAGTATAGCAACAAAGAATAGAGTAATTACTCCAGCATCCCTAAATATAATTTTATACTCGTTAAACCATATGTTTACGAAGTCATCAATCCAATTCAATATGTTATTTACTAATTTCAAATTCTATAATGTTTTTTATGGAAGAAAATGGTTTTAACTTTTCCCCCAATATTTATCTTTGGTCATGAATGCCCTAAGACGTGGTATTAATAAAAAAGGAAGCACAATAAATCCCATTAACCAAGCAAAAGATGGTAAAGAATAAATGATGTCAAGACCTTTCATTGCTTCATTTATATATACATTCATATAATGTGTCAGAGGAAAAATATGTGCAAAACCTTGCATTAAAGGGTGCATTGCCAATAATGGAAATGTAAGCCCAGCAAACGAAAATGCCAAAGATGCATAGGCCGCTCCCAAGCTTAATGCTAATCGCATATTTGGTAATACAGATATCAGAAAAACCCCCATTGCTTGATATGCGACTACAAATAACCCCTCGGTAAATATTAATACAAAGAAATTACCATTCTGTGGCGCTCCTATCTGATAGAATATCAGCGTATTCATAAAAATTACTTCTATTAGGAATATCACTGTATAAGGAAGCAGTTTTGCCGACACCGCTACTAATACACTTTTGTCGCTACTTGCATACCATTCTTCAGCAGTGTAGTATTTTAGCTCGCTGCCGATAATATAAATGGTTGTTCCTAAAATAAACATTAGCAACATTGTTGGAAATAATGCTGTTGCAAGATAGTAGGCGTAGTTTATATATGGGTTATAAAGTGTATGTTTGTCGAGGTGGATAGGTTGTATGCTCTCAAAAGCTTGCTCATACATTTCCTTATCTTTAGAAAGTCGCTTTTGTAGATTTATTCCTGCCGATATTGTTTTTATGGTTTTAATTGTAGCAACGCTTACACCACTACCAGCACTTAAGTTAAGATTAGAATAAAATAATACAATCTTTTTTGGATCGCCAGAATAAACACCATCTTCCAAACCTTTAGGAAGCATTAATACTCCAAATACTTCACCTTTTTCAATCAGTCGGCGACCTTCTTCCAAAGAATAAACGGTATTTGTAAACTCCACTTCGGGAGTAGCATCAACCCACGATTTTACCATTCGCGACATGGGAGTATTATCAGCATCGTAAATTGCTACAGCATAATTTTCAGCTTTTCCTTCGGCAAACATCGATGCAAAAAACACTAATGAACCTATGGGCAAAATCAATAACATCCATAGATATATGGACTCTGATCGCATTCGCGCTAGTTCCCTTGTTAGTACAGCTTTAAATCCCGTTTGCATATCGCAATTATGAGTGTTTGTTGATTTTTATTGTTGCTTGCTCCAGTTTATTAAGGCTGTCATGCCAGGTCTTAAACCCTCAGTTTTAACTATAGGTTTAGCCTTTACTTCGAAAGTACGCATATCAAAATCACCAGTAGTTTTAGTGGCTTTCCATGTGGCAAAATCACCAAGAGGATTAATATAATTTATTATCACCTCAATCTCTCTATTATCCAAAGCAGGCACTGTTACAGTTATAAGCTTGTCCATAGTAACCTTGCTTAAATAATCCTCTCGGATATTAAAGGTAAACCATACATCATTCAAGTCTACAATGGTAGCAATTGGAAATCCTGAGTTTACAATTTCGCCTTCTTGAGAAATAAGGCTAGCTACCTCACCAGAAATAGGAGCTTTCACCTGAGCCTCGCTCAAATAGCTATCTAACTCTTGTAATACTCCCGATGCCTGATCAACTAATGCCGCAGCACCTTTTTTGTCTTCCACACGAGCACCTTTTTTTGCCATATGATACATAGCTTTTGCCGCTAGTTCATCTTGTTGTGCTGCATGATATTTTGCGGTTACTTCATCGAGCTTTTGTGTTGCCACAACGCCTTCTTCATGAAGCTTCTTTACTCGCTCATATGTTTTTTTATAAACTTCTAAACCAGCTCTTGCTTTTTGCCATAAGTTATAAGCTCCCTGAACTTGCTCCTCGCGAGCACCATTCTGCGCTTTTTCACTTTGCGATTCGGCAGCATTATGTACCGATTCGGCCTGTACTTTCTTTGCATCAAGCTCAGGAGTTCCAATTTCTATAAGCGTATCTCCTTCTTCAACTTTTTGCCCAACTTCCACAAGTATCTTATTTATTCTGCCAGGAATTTTAGATGCCACCTTTATATGTTTAGCCTCTACCATACCTTGCAATAAAATATCTGGCGGATTCGACATTATCCAAGCCGTTACGGCGATCATTGCTATCACTAGTATAGTGCCTATTCCGATAATTATATTCCTTGATTTCATATGCTTGTTTATTTTATTCCTCAGTATTTATTTCTTTAAATTCCTCACGTTCTCTATCCTCGCGTTGGCTATATTCTAAAAATTTCTCTGCTTCTCCCGAAAATTCTAACAATTTTGCCAGTGAAAGTACATAGTCATTCATTATCTTCAATCGTCCAACTTTCACCTTAGCCAAGGTTGTTTCAGCATCTACCAAATCTTTTGAAGTAGCAAATCCTTCCGAAAAAGCTTTCTCCTGAACTCGCTGATATTCCACAGCAAACTCATAAGTAGTTTCCATTGTTTCCAACTGCTCAATATGCGATTGAAGCTCATTGTAGAGCTTATTTACATATGTAGAAATGTCCTTTATTGCCTTTTCGTGAATATAGTCAACTCGTTGTACAGTAGCTTTCGCTGCTTGTGTTTTATAGTTTCGTGATGTGCCATCAAATATGGTCCAATGCAGGTTTACTCCCACAAACCAGCGTGGTACCATTTCTGCCATTTGATAATCTGCCAGTACTTTATTTCCTACAATTGCTACAGTAGGCATATAGTTAGCTTTCATAATATTATAACTCTGCTGTGCCACTTCTCTCTTCGATTCCACATTTTTCAATAATGGATTGTGGTTAATGGCAGAATTAACAAAATGATCAACACTTTCAATATCTTTTACCAAAAACAGCTCTGATATAACTCTGATTTCAGAAGTATCATCAGCAATGGTGTTCTTTAATGCGTTTTCTACTGTATTTGCAGTATTTATTGACGCTTGCAAATCAGCCTTTGCTTGCGAAACCGAAAGGTTGGCATATAAAGTTTGAGCTCTGGAAATCATTCCGTTTTCTTCCATCTTTTGAGCATTGCTTTGGTGCAAAAGCATTGCTTTATATACTTCTTCGTATAATTGTACTGCTCGTAGCGAAAGTCTATATCCATAATATCTTTCTACTAATTCGGTATTCAGTTTTTCCTTAGTCTCTTGGATTTCGTACATTGAGCCATCAATACTTGCATCCATGGCTTTGTTTGCTGCTCTAATTTTTCCTCCGGTAAATATCGGCCACATCATATTTATACTTGCTGAAGCAAATTCTTCCTTCTGTAGTACTAATGTACTTGGCAACATTGAGTTTTGATTTACCAATCCTAAATCTTTTAATACTTGAGAATAACCATCCATACTCACCCCAATATCTTGGTCGAATTTCATATAAGTGGCCGAAAAAGTAAAACGAGGAAGATATAATCCTCGGGTAGTTTTGCGCCTAAATTCCATTGCTTGCATTTCGCTTTCGGCACTCTTAAGCGACAAATTATCGTTCTGCATCTTTTGGTATGCTTGCTCAAAAGTTAGATTCAATGTGTCGCTTTGGGCATATATGCTTGCTGATATTAGAATCAGTGTTGTAAAAAATAATATATTCTTCATGTCTTATTTATTAAATTGAATAAATTAGTCCACTTTTGATATCCAAGTATTGTATACTTCGGTCACCAAAGCTCATATTCAAACCACTGCTAATGGTGAAAGACACATCATCCGATAATTTATATGAAATGCCTAAAGAAGGATAAATTCCAAACTCGTTGAAGTAGGTAATTTCAGTATCAGAGGTGTATTTGCCAATCTGTTTTGCTTTATATTCCATAAATAAACCGCCAATACCAACACCTACTATTATATTAAACTTCTGCTGGTTAAAGAAAGTATAATTGGCTTTTGCAAATAGCGGAAAGTTGAAAGAATGAACCTCGTATTCGTAATCAAATATTAAAGTTGTATCAATAAGAGCATCTTCAACTTCTTTATTAGCTCGGAAGCCATCTAAGCCAAAAAGTAACGAAGCACTAAATCCTGTTTCCTTAAAAAAATAGTGAATTTCACCTCTTCCTCCCCATCCATTCTGAAAGTTATTGCTAAAATCAGTTGAAATAGGAATATTATAATTTGCAGAAATTTCCATTTTGTATTGGGCACTTGCTGAAAATATGGCGGTGATAAGAAATAAAAAAATAAAGTAAAATTTATACATTTATTTGTCGGTTTTATGTTAAAAAATTGATAAGCAATAGCTTAATGACTTGAATTGATGTTGTTTTTTATTTTTATTATAGTTTTTCTATTGCTTTATTTATCATAGCTTTCAAGCAATGACTAATATGCAAAAATACGAAATAATGTTTAATGACATCAAACAAAATTCTGATTTTTTGATACGGTTTTCTTAGCTTTAATAATATGGGATAGGCGTGCAATTTATGTGCTTATTAAAGAAATAATTTTAGCAACATAATTTATAGGAATACAATATGTTTTTTAAAAGCAAAACTATAATTTACTACTTTTGCATACTTATATATACAAATAAGATTAATATTACATAAAATACACATTATGAGAAGAATAGTATTAGGTTTTGCGTTGGTAATTGGTTTAATGTTGATGAGCTTTTCATGCTCTAGCACCGTACAAAAGTCGAATGAAGACAAAATAGAGGTAAAAGATACTACAGAAGCTGTAAATGAAGCTGATGTAAAGAAAGAAAAAGAGCAGTTGGTAAAAATCAGCACTCAATATGGCGATTTAATTATTAAGCTATATAATGAAACACCTTTACATCGTGACAATTTCATTAAACTTGCTCAAGATAGCTTTTATAATGGTACTCTTTTTCATAGAGTTATAGCGGGTTTTATGATACAAGGTGGTGATCCTGAATCAAAAGCTGCTGTAGCTGGTGCAATGTATGGTAATGGCGGCCCAGGTTATACTATTCCTGCCGAATTCCATAAGGATTTATTTCATAAAAAAGGTGCTTTAGCAGCAGCTCGTATGGGCGATGCGCAGAATCCACAGCGACGTTCTTCGGGAAGTCAATTCTATATTGTACAAGGTAAAACTTATACTCAAATGCAACTTAATAAGATGGAACAGCAAGCTGGCTCACGTATAGCTCCTAGTCATAAAGAGGTATATATGACTCAAGGTGGTACTCCATTTTTAGACCTTATGGGATATACTGTTTTTGGTGAGGTGATAATGGGTATGGAAGTGATTGATAAAATTGCTGCTGTAAAAACTGCTCCTGGTGATAGACCACTAGAAGATATTAAAATGACAGTAGAACTTATTGAAGAATAAATTTTTATAATGATTTCAATGGTTATTCATGGAGATAATTATTGCGAACATTCAATAAAAACATAAAATATAATAGAGGATGAAATCGAAGATTGAAGAATTGCAAAAGCAATTAGGAGATATAAAAATTGAAACGGTGGAACAGCTTGAGGTTTTTCGCCAAGAATATTTGAGTAAGAAAGGTAAAATTCAAGCATTATTTGCAGATTTCAAAAATGTGCCAAAGGAAGAAAAACCAGAGGTTGGGCAGTTGGTAAACGTATTGAAGAATAATGCTCAGAATTTGTATAACGATCTTAAGGTAAATATGGGTAATAGCAGCTCCAAAGAAGAGAAAAAGCTTGACCTTACTCGCCCTGTAGAGTTCTCACATATTGGTGCTCGTCACCCTATTTCTATGGTGCGCAAAGAGATTATCGATATATTTAATCGCATAGGTTTTGTAATATCTGAAGGTCCTGAGGTGGAAGATGATTTCCATATTTTCACGGCGCTTAATTTTCCTAAAGAGCATCCTGCACGTGATATGCAAGATACTTTCTTTATCGAAAAAGACCCTGATGTGGCTCTTAGAACCCATACATCATCGGTGCAGGCTCGTGTAATGGAGTCACAAAAACCACCAATTCGTACAATTAGCCCAGGTCGTGTTTTCCGTAATGAAGCTATATCGGCTCGTGCGCATTGCATCTTCCATCAGGTAGAAGGACTTTATGTTGACAAAAATGTATCCTTTGCGGACTTAAAGCAAACATTATTATACTTTGCCAAAGAGATGTTTGGTGAGGAAACAAAAATAAGATTACGCCCATCATATTTCCCATTTACTGAGCCATCGGCAGAGGTAGATGTTAGCTGCAATATTTGTGGTGGCAAGGGCTGTAATGTATGTAAATATACAGGTTGGTTAGAAATTTTGGGTTGCGGAATGGTTGACCCTAATGTTCTTACTAATTGCGGTATTGATAGCGACGAATACACTGGTTTTGCTTTCGGAATGGGAGTAGAGCGTATTGCAATGCTTAAATATCAGGTGAAGGATTTAAGATATTTCTTCGAAAATGATAAGCGTTTCTTGGATCAATTTACAGGAGCTTATTAATAGAATTGATTGAAGTTTTATAGGCAATAGTCTTATGTTTTTGAATGTAAAAAGACTATTGTAAAAACAATAATAGATATGAGTGAAATAAAGCAAAATAAACTGAAATTATACGATTCACTTTCTCGAGAGAAGCGTGTTTTTGAACCACTTAAAAGCCCACATGTGGGTTTATATGTATGTGGTCCAACAGTATATGGTGATGCTCATCTTGGGCATGCTCGCCCAGGTATTGCTTTTGATATAGTATTTCGCTATTTGAAACACCTAGGTTATAAGGTGCGCTATGTGCGTAATATAACTGATGTGGGGCATTTGGAAAATGATGCTGACCATGGTGAAGATAAAATTGCAAAAAAAGCACGTCTTGAAGAGCTTGAGCCCATGGAAATTGCTCAGTTCTATACCGATAGATATATGGATAGTATGGATGCACTTAATGTGCAGCGTCCTAGTATTCAGCCTCGTGCATCGGGACATATTATTGAGCAGATGGAAATGGTAAGCAAAATTCTGGATTCAGGATATGCCTACGAATCAAAAGGCTCAGTATATTTTGATGTAAAAAAATACAACGAAAAACATAATTACGGAAAGCTTTCGGGCCGAAATATTGAGGATGTAAGAGAGAATACTCGTAGCCTCGATGGTCAGGATGAAAAACGTGATGGAGTAGATTTTGCCATTTGGAAAAATGCTTCTCCAGAACATATTATGCGTTGGAATTCGCCTTGGGGAAGTGGTTTCCCTGGTTGGCATATGGAATGCTCGGCAATGAGCTCCAAATATCTTGGCAACGAATTCGATATTCATGGTGGTGGAATGGACCTTAAATTTCCTCATCACGAGTCGGAGATAGCACAAAGTGTAGCGGCAAATTGCTGCGAGCCAGCTAAATATTGGATGCATAATAATATGGTAACCATCGATGGACAAAAGATGGGTAAATCATTGAATAACTTCATAACTCTTGATGAGTTTTTTAGTGGAAATCACAACTTTCTTGAGCAGGCTTATGAGCCTATGACCATTAGATTCTTTATTCTGCAAGCGCATTATCGCTCTACTGTAGATTTCTCTAATGAGGCTCTTATTGCTGCTAGTAAGGGTTATGATAAACTTATGAAAGCTGCCGAAACATTGGCCGAGCTTAAATCTTCTGATAAGTCGGATTACGATGTGAAAGCATGGGCTAACAAGTGCTATGCGGCTATGGACGATGATTTTAATACGCCAATTCTTATCGCTCATCTTTTTGATGTGGTGAAAGCTATTAACTCCATCAAGGTTGGTAAGATGTCCATTACTGCTGACGATTTGGAATTATTGAAAGCACAATTCAATATTTTTGTTTTCGAAATTCTTGGTTTTAAAGCTTCAGAAAAGTCTAATAATTCTGCCAATATGAGTGGCAGCCTTATTGATATGCTTTTGAAAATGCGTCATCAAGCAAAAATGAATAAAGACTGGGCTACTGCCGACGATATAAGAAATCAACTTACCGACCTAGGTGTTGCAATAAAAGATACTAAGGACGGTGCGGAATGGGAACTATAATACTATAATCAATGAGAATAAAATTTTTATCAATTGCAATAATGCTTCTTTTAATTGCCAGTTGTGGTGATAATGAGCAGCAAACAGCCAAAGTACATCGTAAGGCTGAAGTTAAAAAAGTATTTGTTCCTCAATTCAATGCTGATTCGGCATATAAATATGTGGCAGAGCAAGTAGCGTTTGGACCTCGTGTTCCGGGGACTGATGCGCATAAACAATGTGCTACTTATTTTGTGAACTTTTTTGAGAATCTTAATATAAAGGTATACCAACAAGATTTTAAGGCTAGGAGTTTTGATGGTAAAACGCTAGAAGGGAAAAATATTATTGCAGCAATAAATCCTGATGCTGAAAAAAGAATTTTGCTTAGTGCTCACTGGGATTCGCGTCCTTTTGCTGATCACGATGCTGACGAAAGCAAACATTATACTCCCATTGATGGAGCTAATGATGGCGCAAGTGGAGTAGGAGTATTGATGGAAATTGCTCGCCAAATGAGTATTTCTAAGCCAAATATTGGTGTTGATATTATACTTTTCGATCTTGAAGACTACGGACAGCATGCTAGTATTGAGCGTAGTGCTAATGGTGAAGAAACTTGGTGCTTAGGTTCGCAGCATTGGGCTAAAGATCCACATATTGCAGGTTATGATGCTCAGTTTGGAATCCTTTTGGATATGATAGGTGCCGAAGGTGCTACTTTTGGCCATGAGTATTACTCCAATCAATATGCACCTGGAGTAATTGCTAAGGTATGGCGAATTGCAAAAAGCATTGGTTATGGCGATGTTTTTAAGGATGAAAATGGTGGTGGAGTTCTCGACGATCATGTTTTTATCAATAAGTACGCCTATATTCCTACAATAGATATTATACATCATTCGCCAAGTACTACTTCAGGCTTTTTTGAGCATTGGCATACTATGGAAGATAATATGGATAAGATATCAAAATATAGCCTTAATGCCGTTGGTGAAACATTAATGCATGTGGCGTATAAAGAATAAATTTAGTGTTATCGCTAGATGAAAATCCGTAGTAGTTTATTCTGCTACGGATTTTTTGCTTTATAGCGTCGCAATGCTTTCAATAATAGCAATACTTATCATAATGCATGTAAATATTTTTTTCATTTTCCATATTCTATTGCAACTAATAAAAGAATAAATAAGCTTTGGTAAGTTTTTTGATAGGTTTTGATAGAAGTGTGAAATATATCACTATTTTTACATTTCTGTTTTATTATTATAAAATTTACAAATTAATGATTGTTTTATGAGAAAACTAATACTTTTACTTCCTTTTTTAGCATTAATTGCAGTAAGTTGTGTAACCTCTAAGAGCTTATCAAAAAAAGCTACTGTACTCGAAAATGCAGGAGAATATACTGCCGCTGCAGACCTATTTTATCAATCTATTCAACGTAATCCTAATAATACCGATGCAATAATAGGCGTTAAGCGGTCTGGAACAAAAGTGCTGAATGATTATTTAAGAAAGTTCTCTCAATACGCTATTCAAGAAGATTACGAAAGAGCCACTTATGCGTATTTGGACGCCCTTACTTATCAAGAAAAACTTGATAGAGTGCACGTAAAATTAGAGATTCCTGTTAATTCACAAAATAAATATACAGAAGTACTTAATAGTTATTTAACTCAAAAATACGATAGGGGACTTGATCTTATTAGTATTGAAAAGTTTGATGAAGCAGAGAAATGCTTTAATGAAATATATAAATTCGATAAAAACTTTAAGGATGTAGCCGAATTAAGAAATATTGCATATTTGGAGCCATTTTATCGAAAGGCAGAAAAATTAAAGAACGATAAGGAATATAGAGATGCTTATGATGCTTATAGTAAGATTTTGCAGAGGGTAGGAAATTATAAAGACACTAAAAAGCATAGGGACTATGTGCTAGCCAAAGGGCAAACATATATTACACTAACTAGTGGAGAAGGTAAGAGGTATAGCTCATACTCAAACTCCATAAAGCAGCAAGTTGTAAATTCTATTTTCCAAATTAGGGATCCATTTATTAAAGTGGTTGATAGAGAAGATTTGGGCAGAGTGCTTAAGGAACAAGAATTGGCATTAAGTGGATTGAGTAAAAATGATTTGGAGGTTGGTGAAATAGCTAGTGCTCAGTATAATGTAGTAATTGATGTTACTAATTATAACACCTCACATGAGCCATTAAGGAAGGAAAAAATAAAAGCTCGAGAAGCTTATAAGGAAAAATACTATGACGAAGCAGGTAAGGCAAGATATAAAACTAAGTTTAAAACAGTATATTATTATGAATTTCGTGAGTCGCGAAACTTAATAATGTCCACTAGTTATAAAGTGATTTCATTAAGTAGTTCAGAGATTGTGGCCACTGATATTGTCCGCAAAAGCATCGACTCTTATGTGCATTATATTACGTATAGTGGTAATAAAAGTGAATTATACCCTGCAGTAAATTCCAATGGATATAGTAGTGGCAGTAGTAGAAGTAAGATAAAAAGATTATTGAAAGCTCCACGAACATTGCAGCCTGTGGGAGTATTAATAGAACAGTATAATAACTTTGCTGCTAATAAAATAGCTTCAAGTATAGTTAGTAAATTACGATAATGGGAAATATAAATAAAATAGTCTACTTTTTGTTGACAGCTTTACTGATATCTTGTGGCGCTTCTAAAGAGGAGAAACTTGAGGCCAAACAGATGTCCGAAGCCCCTGTTTGGGCAAAGCAACGTCCCATTAATAATATGTATTATGTGGGTATTGCCAAAATAAGTAAAGCAAGTTATAGCAACTATTCGGAAGCTGCTAAAAAGATGGCTCTAAATGATTTGGCTTCAGAAATTAGTGTTACCATAGAATCTAATACCATAGTTTCGTCGGTGGAAGATAATGGAGGATTTAAGTCAGATTTCTCTAGATATATTGAAATGGAAATGCGTAATGATTTGGAAGGCTATACTATGGTTGCTGAATATGAAACTGGCCGTATGTATATGGTGTACTATCGCCTTTCGAAGCAAAAATGGAGAAGCATACAGGCTAAGCGCAAAAAAGCAGCAGCTGATAGAGCATATACTCAATACAGTCAGGCTCAAAAAGAGATTAAGGATTTGAACTATAATTCAGCAATAATGACTTTAACAAACTCATTGCTTGAGTTAAAAAAATATTGGAATGAGCCTGTTTATCATACAATAGGTGATGAGGATAAAAGACTTGATATTGAAATTAGATCGCAACTTAGTGAAATGCTTTCGGAGATAAAATTAGTACTTAGTTCCGAGAATATCGTTCTTAATACCAAAAACTCTTTCTCTAGTAAGGTAGGATTGAAAGTGGTAAATAAGAATGGAGATATACTCAAAGGTTTTCCAATTAGGATATCGTATCGTAAGGCGTCCTTACCTTATCAGGCAACAATTTTTTCGGAAGATAAAATGAGCAAAATAGCTCTTGATAAAATTAAATTCTCGAAAACTACCACTTACGTAAAGTTGCAATTGGAGAAAGATAAGCTTTTGAGTATTAAAGCTGAGGATAAAAAAATGCTGAAATTTATTAATGATGCATTTCAAACAAATCCCATATTATTAGCTGTGGATTTTGAATTGCCAGTAATATATATTAAGGACAAAACCGATAGCAAATACTCGCATTATGTAAAAGATGCCGTAGCGCAATCGGTAGGGAATAAAGGATTTACTATTGTTGATAATTTGCGAAAGTCAGATATGGTTATGGAGATTAACTCTCACGAAAATTTCAAGAATCAGAATAGTAAAATACAGATTGCATATGTATCTTATTCTGCAGTGGTAAAAGACAGAATAAAGAGAGAAACAATATATACTATCTCTTCAGAAAAATATAAAGGTGCTGATTATAAATTAGATGTAGCTTTAGAAAAATCGTATATAAAGATTGCTGAGGAAATTAGAAATAATTCTTTTGGGGATCTTTTGAATGCTATACTATATTAAAGTAGTTTTTGGCAAGGTAAATGTATATAAGGAGATTGAATATAAATTAGAATAAATAAATACAAATTAATAACTAAACTTTTCAGATTATGAAAACAATTACACGTAAAATTAGCATGTTTGCTTTACTAATGATCACAGGATTCCTAATGGTGTCATGTGGAGGGGCAAAAGAAGCAGAGGCAGTAGAGTCAGTAGATAAAAACACTGGTGGATTCAATGAAATTACTATTCCTTGTGCAAAGGATGGATATTCTGATAAGAAATTCTTTAGAGCATCAAGCAGTGGAAAAAGTAAAGATCTAGCAACATCACGCGAAAAGGCATTATTGATGACAAAACAACGTTTAGCTTCTCTTATTAGCTCTACATTGAAGTCGGTAACAGAGCGTTATGTAAATGAGATGGATGCTGCTGATGCAACAGAATTTAACCAAACTTTTGAAAATATGACTCGCGACGTTGTGAAGCAACAGCTTGCTGACATCAGAGTTACTTGTGAAAAAACTGGTAAAAAAGATGATGGTTCTTTCGAAACTTTTATCGCTATAGAAGTAGATAAAGAGACTATTCTTAACGGAATTGACAAAGGAATCTCTAGAGATAAGAAAATGGAAGTTCTATATGATAAAGAGCGTTTCAAGAAAACTTACGAAGCAGAAATGGATAAGATGTAATACCAATTGTTATTTAAAATGCGCTGAAAGTGCATTGTAAATTTACAAAGGTTTATGCCGAGATTAAATCAAAGCTCTCTTAGGAGTGAAACGAACTAAAAGAGCATTTTGATTTTGAATCGGTATAATAGTCTTTTCTATTAAAAAAACAAAAGCATCTACATTAAATTGTAGATGCTTTTTTGTGGGTTATAAGGATTGTTATATTTCGTATTATTGAAAATCTAAATAAGAAAAATAAAGATAATTCAGAAAATGAAAATCATATCCGTTTATAGTTATGTATTTTGTAGTGCATAATATGTAATTATGATAATACATAAGAGTATCTCGCTGTATATAAATATTCTACTTTTGCCGCTTATTATTTAATTGGAGGTATAAATGAATAAAATCTTTAACCCAAAGTTTTTTACATTATTAAAAACAGGAATTGATAGAAAACAAATATCTACCGAAGTATTATCGGGGATAGTTGTTGGAATAGTCGCATTACCTTTGGCTATAGCCTTTGCTGTAGCATCGGGAGTATCGCCTGAGAAAGGATTGATTACAGCAATAGTTGCCGGGTTCTTAATATCGTTTTTAGGAGGAAGTCGTGTTCAAATTGGAGGCCCAACGGGTGCATTTATTGTAATAGTTTATGGTATTGTAGAGAAATTTGGAATAGAGGGTCTTATGATTTCTACTATTATGGCAGGTTTCTTTCTAATTGCTTTTGGTCTATTGAAATTAGGCACATTATTAAAATATTTTCCACACCCTTTGGTGGTTGGCTTTACCAGTGGTATAGCATTGGTTATTTTTTCAACTCAGATAAAAGACGCTTTGGGACTTCCCATAGATAAAGTTCCCTCAGATTTTATTGAAAAATGGGTAATGTATTTTGATAATATCAATCATATTAATATTACAGCCTTACTAATAACTATAGTAACTATACTAATTACCATATATTCAAAGAAGATAATCTCAAAAATCCCTGGATCATTTATTTCCATTATTCTGATAACCTTATTAGTACATATTTTGGATTTACCTGTTACAACCATTGAAACATTCTTTGGAGAAATACCTAGCGAAATTCATTTCAGTATTCCTAATTTTCATTTCGATAATTTACAACATTATATAGCTCCAGCACTTACTATTGCGCTATTGGGAAGTATAGAATCTTTATTATCAGCCGTTGTGTCGGATGGAATGATTGGCGGTAAACATCGATCCAATACCGAGCTTATTGCACAAGGAATTGCTAATATTGTTACTCCTTTCTTTGGTGGTATTCCAGCAACAGGAGCTATAGCAAGAACGGCAACTAATGTAAAAAATGGTGGTAGAACACCAATTGCAGGAATGGTGCATGCCATTACTCTATTATTAATAATGCTATTTCTTGGTTCTTGGGCTAAGTTGATTCCCATGTCGTGCTTAGCAGGAATTTTAATTGTAATAGCATATAATATGAGCGAATGGCGCTCTTTTATCTCAATATTAAGATCAAGCTATTTCGATATTCTTGTTCTGTTATCTACATTTTTACTAACTGTTTTTGTTGACCTTACAGTTGCAATAGAGGTTGGTGTAGTTCTTTCGGCACTACTTTTTATGAAAAGAATGTCACTAATTACTGAAAAAAGAATTAATAATGTAATTGATTCAGACTTAATAGAAGATTATTCAATGCTCCCAAAAGGCTTAAATATTTATGAAATAAGTGGACCTTTATTCTTTGCTTCTGCAACCAAATACTCAGGAATAATTGAAGAGATTGGTTTAAAAAGCAAAATATTAATCATAAGAATGCGACATGTACCATTTATTGATAATACCGGCCTGCATAACTTAATAGAAACACTTAAAATACTTAGAAAAGAGAAAATAATAGTAATCCTCTCGGGAGTAAACAGTGAAACAGAAAAGGAATTTGCAGATACTAATATTTATGATTTGGTATCAAAAGACTTAATCTGCGATAATTTTAATGATTCATTGAAATTAGCAAAAGAGCTGTTGTAGACATAATTAATAGTCTATAAATATGATTTTAAAAACAGAAAATATTGAATATGATAAAGATGATGATAGCCTTTTTTAAGGATTATTTTAAATATAAGAATGAGATTGATAAACAGTCTAAATGGATTGAGCAATATGCCGAAAAGAAGAATTACGATGTAAATCCAAATAAAATGATAGCTACAAATCTTAAAATTTGGTTGTCGGAAATGGAAGGTATTTATTCGAAGAGATTTTGTCCTTGTTTTGATCCATCAGGAGGTAAGGAAAATGATAAAGCAATGATTTGTCCTTGCAAGTATATTGATGATGAAATTGAAGAATATGGTACTTGCCATTGTGCATTATTTGGCAAGAAAGACCTTAGTAAAGAAGATTGGAAGAAATCGGGAAAACGATTGATGAAAGAATATAGAATTCCATTAAATATTAAGGGAAATACGCTCGACACAAGAGGTATGCAAATAGATAAGCATCGTGGATTACCTATTCCTGATGCATCGCATCAGCTTAAGAATACATTGCTCAATCATAAGGCTAAGGAGTTAGATGTTATTGTAGCTACTGAGCAGGAAGTATTCAACTTGGAGAAAATTGCTAAGTATAAGGGCTATTCTTTTGGTTCAAATCAAAAGGATGATTACCATATTGTTAAACTTGAACTTGCAAAGAATAATAAAAAATAGAGATACTTGCGGATTTAAGGTAAAAGCTAAATAATAATAATACGATTGTTGCGTTTATAATTACCATAGTAATTAAATAAAATCACAATGAAATTTTTAATATTTGCACTTTCTGTTTTTATAATTAGCATAGTATGTGGGCAAACTACTGAGACTAAGGTTAATAGTTTATATACTGATGTTTATAAAGCCTTCCAAGATAAGTCGAAACGACATTTTTATATTAATACAGGTAGAGAAAGACAAGAGATTGAAAAATATTTGACCAGCCCAAAGGGATTTAGCGCCAACTATTATAGAAGATATAAAAATGAAATTGATAAAGGCGGTGCATTGGTAGTTTCTATAATAAAGGATCCATTTCTTTATTATAATAAAATCAATGATAGTGTTTTCAAAGAAATACTTAAAGATAATTTTGACCTTGTGCTAAAGAGGATTAATAATAATGAGACATTTTATATTTTTGAAAAAGGGGAGAAAGTAAATACATTAATTCTTTGTGGCCAAAATAAAGCAGATATTTCTAAGCTTTTGAAATCATTGTTTGTTGTTAATTTTGTTGTTGATGCGTTGGATTCGGATAGTGATGGTCTTCCTGATTATTACGAAAAACAAATAGGAACTAATTTCAGAGAAATTGATACCGATAGTGATGGTCTTTCTGACTATGATGAGCATTTTAAATACCTAACAAACCCATTGCAAGAGGATAGCGATGGTGATGGTATTAATGATAGTGACTGGAACGAAAGAAGAGAGTATACTTATTCTATTTATGCAAAGCGAGAAGTTTATGTCCCTTTTGACACGGCATTTATAGATGACTATTTTCAGGATATACGAAATATGACTATTATTGGAGGGGTGTTGTCTTTTGAAATATTGTTATATCCAAAAGCTACAAATATTGTTATCCCTAATTCAAATCAAAAAAATCCAAGGTATAATAAAACGTTAAATAAGTATATTGCTCCATCATACTTCTGTAATTATTCCGAAAATATGAAAACGGAACTTAAAGGGATTGTTAAAGATTGGGATTATAAAAATAGTTATGACCTAGCGTTTATGTTTTCGAGTTATATTATTGATATTTCGAAAAACTACCCAGCAAATGGTCCCATAGGTTTTTATATTAATGTTAAAGATGGGAAAGTGAATATTGTACATAAAGAAGCATTTAATAGTTTGAAAACTCAATATTATCCTACAAATCAGCGTGTGCTTAATAACCAAACCTTTGGTGAAAGTATGTATCGAAATAGAATGCATGGCAGCTGTGGATCTTCTTCTATTTATATCAATACCATGTATAGGGCTATAAATATTCCCACAAGAATTATTAGCTCCAGCCCAATAATAGACTACTCTGACAGTTTGCAAGTAAAATTGCTTCACAATTTAAAGAATAAATCATACAGAGAAAGTTCGCTAGCTAATGTTATACGATTTGGAGGAGGAAGATATGTTAATCATTTTTTTTACGAGCTATATTTGAATGGTAGGTGGGTAAGATGTGATTATAAAGATGTAAATATTGCCTGTGAGCACTCTCAAGGACTTTTTATTGTTCAGGATAAGTTTGTAGATTTTAGTGAAAAGAATTTTGCTGATACTTGGGGCAAACGTATGATTGAGCATAAAGGAAACCCATATACTACAGTTGAATTATCAGATCAATTTCCAATTCATTAATTATTTATATTGCTGATATTTCTTTGCCCATATTGTGTTTATAGGATGTTTTTGATTCTTAAATTGTAATTATACTTCTTAATTTTTAATTCTACATTCCTAATTCTTCATTATTCATTCTTAATTCAATTTCCATAGAATAATTATTTACCTTTGCCGCCATGGAAACAGTAGTAAGCGGTATAAGACCTACGGGAAATTTACACCTAGGCAATTATTTTGGTGCGGTAAAGAACTTTGTAAAAATGCAGGATTCGCACAACTGCTATTTTTTTATTGCAGATTATCATTCACTAACAACGCATCCAACGCCAGCAGATTTGCATGGCAATGTACGCAATGTATTGGTGGAGTATCTTGCGGCAGGGCTAGATCCTGAAAAATCGACATTATACATTCAGAGTGATGTGCCCGAAACATCGGAGCTATATTTACTTTTGAATATGAACGCATATTTGGGAGAGCTACAACGCGTTACTTCCTTTAAGGATAAAGTACGCCAACAGCCCGATAATGTGAATGCTGGATTGCTAACTTATCCAACACTTATGGCAGCCGATGTGCTTTTACATAAAGCTACAAAAGTACCAGTGGGTAAGGATCAAGAACAGAATTTAGAAATGATGCGCACCTTTGCCCGTCGTTATAATAATATGTATAAGCAAGAATTTTTCCCAATTCCTGAGCCATTTAACTTTGGTGAGCAATTGGTAAAAGTGCCGGGCTTAGATGGTAGCGGTAAGATGGGAAAATCAGAAGGTGAAGGCAATGCTATTTATCTTGGCGAGGATCCTAAAAAGCTTCGTAAAAAAGTTATGCGCGCCAAAACAGACTCCGGTCCAACGGAAATGAATCAAGAAAAACCTGAGGCAATAAAGAATCTTTTTAGCCTTATGGAAATTGTTTCTGCTGAGGATACAATGAAGCATTTTGATGATCTTTATAATAATTGCCAAATTAGATATGGTGATTTCAAAAAGCAATTGGCCGAGGATATGATTAATTTTACAGCGCCATTCCGTGAGCGTATTCTGGAGCTTGAAGGCAATAACGAATACCTTGCCAAGGTTGTAAAAATGGGATCAGAAAAAGCTCGCGAAAGTGCAGTTAAAACAATTAAAGAAGCTCGTGAAATTGTAGGTTTCAGAAAGTTTTATTAAAATAGATTGTCATAATAAGCTCAGTATTTGATGTTTTTAGAATGTCAAATACTGAGTTTGGTTTTTTGTATTACCTTTGATTTTTGAATCACATAAATAGTCTCAATGAACATTGTTATAGCCGGAGATGGGGAAATGGGATCTCACCTAGCAAAATTGCTTTCTGATGAAGAACATAATATTACCCTTATAAATCCTAATCAAGATTTTTTGGAAGAAGTTTCAAATGATGCTGACATTCTCACTTTGCAAGGTGATGCTGTTAAGTTATCAATTTTGCAACTTGCTGGAGTCCATAAGGCAGATTTATTTATTTCGGTAATGCACATCGAAAACCCCAATGTTGTTGCCTGTATTTTGGCAAAGAAACTTGGTGCAAAACGTTGTATTGCTCGTGTTTCTAATATTGAAAACCTTAAACCAGAGAATAAAAAACTATTTAAAGAGCTAGGAATAGATAACCTTGTAAGTCCTGAGCGTATTGCATCAATTGAAATTACGAGATTGATAAAACAAACAGCTGCTGACGAGATTTTTGAATTCTCAGAAGGTAAACTTTCATTATTTAGTATTAAGCTTGACGAAAGAGCTTTGGTGATTAATAAATCATTACAAGAGATTGTACGTGAGCGTGGTGAAATGGGGTTTAGAGCAGTTGCTGTTGTTCGAAAAGGTGAAACCATTATCCCAAATGGAGATACAAGATTCCAACTTGGCGATTTGGCCTATATGATTACTATGCCCGAAGGTATCCCACAGATACTTAAAATGGGTGGTAGGAGTAAGGAGAAAATGAATAATGTAATGCTTGTTGGTGGAGGTAGAATAGGATCCAATGTGGCTCTAAATCTTGAAGATCAGCTAAATTTGAAACTGGTAGAGATAAATAGAGATAGGTGTTTTGAGCTTAGTGATAAATTAAATAACACCCTTATTATAAATGGTGATATTAGAGATTTGAGTTTGCTTGAAGACGAAAATATTAGCTCAATGGATGCTTTTATTGCTGTTACTCGCGATTCGGAAACAAACATACTTACTTGCCTATTGGCAAAAAAATACGGTGTAAAAAAGACCATTGCACTAATCGAAAATATCGACTTTATTGATGTAGCTCATAATGTGGGAATAGATACAATTATAAATAAGAAACTAATTGCATCTAGTTATATCGAAAGGTTCGCCCTTGGTCAAGGGATAAAATCCATGAAAATGTTAAGTGGAGTAGATGCTGAGGTGCTTGAATATGTTGCTGCCGAGGGCTCTTATATTACTTCTAAAAAGATACTACATCTCGATATTCCTAAAGACGCTATTATTGGTGGGCTTATCAGAAATAATGAGGCTGTAATTACTCGTGGAAGCACACAAATTATAGCAGGAGATAAGGTAATTGTATTTACCCTTCCTAACTGTGTTTTGAAAGTTAATAAACTTTTTAATTAGAAATATAGATGCTCGGTTCCAAAGATATAAATATAAAAGAAGTAGCAAGGTCATTAAGTTCCTTAATTGTTATTGAAGGTGTTTTAATGCTTCTGTCTATTCCTTTTGCCATATACTATAGCGAGGATTCGTGGCCGATTATACAATCCTCTCTGATAACTATTGGAGTTGGAATGTTTGTTTTTGGAATTTCTGGGAAGAAGAACTCAAAACATGTAGGCAAACGCGAAGCATATATGATAGTGAGCCTTGCGTGGGTAGTAATATCACTCTTTGGTACTTTGCCATATATATTCAGTGGTAGTATACCAAATTTCACCAATGCTTTTTTCGAAACAATGTCAGGTTTCACAACCACTGGCTCGTCTGTTCTTATGGATATTGAAGCCGTGCCTAAGAATATTCTTTTTTGGCGTAGTATGACGCATTGGATTGGTGGAATGGGAATAATTGTACTCACATTAGCCATAATGCCGCTGTTGGGAGTGGGAGCTTCAACGCTTTTTGCTGCGGAGTCTCCAGGTCCAACAACTGACAAACTTCACCCTACTATTACAGGTACTGCCAAGCGACTTTGGTTTATTTATGTTGTACTTACCTTTATCGAAACAATTTTGCTTTGGGCAGGGGAGATGGATTTCTTTGATGCAATATGTCACTCTTTTGCAACCCTTGCCACAGGTGGTTTTTCTACCAAAAATGATAGTATAGCGCATTTTGGACCTTATGTTCAATATGTGATTACTATATTCATGTTTTTGGCAGGAGTTAGCTTTTCCATTCACTATTTTTTCTCAAAGCGTAAATGGAGTAAAGTTTTTAAAAATGAAGAGTTTAAGTTTTATAGTGGGGTCATAATAGGTTCTACAGCATTAATTACTGCTATACTTATATATAACTTCGATGGGGATTTTGAACTATATTTTAGAAACACTGTTTTTCAAGTAGTTTCAATTGTTACCACCACAGGTTTTGTTACCGATAATTATCTTCTTTGGCCTACAGTAGCATGGTTTGTACTTGTGTTGCTGATGTTTACAGGAGGTAGTGCCGGATCCACTGGTGGAGGTATAAAAATGATTCGTCATTTATTATTATTCAAAACAGCAGGCCTTCATCTTAAAAAAATGGTTCACCCACGAGCATTTTTTACAATCAAATATAATGGCAAATCGGTAAGAGAAGATGTTCTTTTTTCCGTAATGGGATTTTTACTTTTTTATAGTATAATTTTTGGAATAGGTGTTTTTATTATGACTGCTCTTGGTCTTGATTTTGATACAGCAATAGGTGCATCAATATCATCACTTGGTAATATTGGTCCTGGAATTGGTAATGTTGGCCCAGTAGATAATTTTGCTGCAATACCTCAAATTGGTAAATGGGTACTATCTATGCTAATGCTTCTTGGCCGCCTCGAATTGTTTACAATCCTTGTATTCCTTTCGCCTGGTTTCTGGAAAAAATAATTTAGTCTTCAGTCTTCAGTCTTCAGTTAGCAGGGA
>Ga0256842_1000878_pt1 | contig 25882 bp, 24 predicted proteins | sample 4559240metaG_FD_185973 | JGI IMG/M metagenome (GOLD analysis project Ga0256842, IMG submission 185973) | Hydrothermal vent microbial communities from Guaymas Basin, Mexico - 4559-240 | ecosystem: Environmental > Aquatic > Marine > Hydrothermal vents | place: Mexico: Guaymas Basin | collected... | reverse complement strand
CAGTTCAACATCTTGAGGGTGGAAAAGTTAAAGCTATCTATGTTCAAGATGGTGATAAAGTAAAAAAAGGTCAAATTTTACTAAAGCTTAGAGATGTTCAGATAAAAGCACAATTAGATATATTAAATGCTCAATATCAAGATACTATAGCATTACTTGCTAGACTTAAAGCACAAAGGGATAACAAAGATTTTATCTCTTTTCCAGCTGATTTAATAAATCAAGTTGCCATAAAAGATCAAAAAAATATATTTGAGACAGCTCTTAAAACTAGCAGAGATGAAAAAATTATAACGAACAATAAAATTGTTCAGTTAAAAAGTCAAATTTCAGGTTTAGAATCTCTTATTTTAAGTAAAAAACAGAGATTGGCTTCGGTGACAGAGGAGAAAAATGAGTGGGAAGTTTTATATAAACAAAGACTTGTTGATAAGCAAAAAATTAGAGAGTTAAACAGAGAAGAGAATAGTATTGATGGTGATTTAGCACAAACTCAGTCTGAAATAGCTAGACTAAATGAACAGATAAGTGAAACTAAAAATCAGCAACTTCTAAGAGAAAAAGAGTTGAGAAAAGATATACTACAAAAATTTGTAGATGCTAAATCTCTTATATCTGACCTTAAATCTAAGATTATTGCGACTAAAGATACTTTAAATAGAACAAATATTGTTGCTCCTATCGGAGGTACAGTTGTTGGTATGAGTTTACATACTGTTGGTGGTGTTATCGCTCCCGGTACACCTATACTAGAGATTATCCCGAACAATTCAAAACTTTTAGTAATTGCTCAAGTACAAACAACAGATATAGATAAAGTTAGAAAAGGTCTTTTAGCAGATATAATGTTTTCAGCTTTTAACTTGAAACAGATCAATGTTATTCAAGGTAAAGTTACACATGTTTCAGCTGATAGTTTTATAGATGAGGTGACAGGTATGCCTTACTATGAAGCTAAGATAGAAGTTACTGATGAGGGTATGAAAACTTTAAAAGAGAATGGTTTTGTTCTTGTATCAGGGATGCCTGCACAAGTTATGATTAAACTTGGTGATAGAACTGCTCTTAGTTATCTTGTAAAACCTTTTACAGAGATGTTAGGGAGAAGTTTCAATGAAGAGTAAACTCTTAAATATCATTTTATTTATATCTACGGTTTCATCATTAAATGCAGATGTGTTAAATTTTTCTAAGGCTTATGAATTAGCCTTAGAAAATACACACTCTATCAAAGCATCAATATTTAAAACTGAAGCTTCTAAAGAGAGACTATTTCAAGAAAAAGCTAAGCTGTATCCACAGATAAATGTTTCAGCTTATTATAAAAAATCACAATATAATTATAATGAAAATTATAGTGCAAATAGTGATACAATAAATCAAGGTTTAATTAACTACTCTTTGTCAATAAAACAATCTTTATATAATGCTCAAACATATTCAAAAATATCATTGGAAAAATCAAGAAGTGAACTTTATAGTGTTGGTGTTGAGTTAGAAAAAGAGGAGTTGGCACAGAATGTTTTTAAAGTTTACCTAGAGATTTTAAAAACAAACAATAAGATTGAACTTTATAAATCATACTTAGAGTATTCAAGGTTAAAACTAGATGAATTAACAAAAAGATATGAGATGCATTTAGCAAATAAGATGGATCTTTTAGAGATGAAAATCGACTATAAATCAGCAAAAATAGATCTTAAAAAAGAGAAAAAATTACTTATTTTAAACAACTTAAAGTTAAAACAACTTATAGGTGATTATGATTACAAAGTTCCTATGATTAAGATTGGTAATGATATTTTAGAAACAATTGAAAATATGAGATTATCTGTTATAGATAAAAAAGATTTTTCATCAAACCTAGAACTTTTACAAGCTAAGTTAGCACTAAAATTATCTAAAAAAGATGTGCAAAACTCATTTGATGCTCATTACCCTAGATTGGATTTAGATATAAATGTTGCTGGTTACGATACTGATGATCCAACTTCAGATTCATTATATAGCGATACAAGAAGTGCAATGTTGATTCTAAATATTCCTATCTATAGTGGTGGCAGTGTATCTGCAAGAGTTAGAGAATTAGAGCTAACAAGTAGTGCTGCAAATGAAGATTTACTAGATACTCAAAAAAATATACAAGTAAAATATGATGAGAGTTTAGCCCTATTTGAATCAGCTGCAGAATCTGTTTCAATGTATGAAGATGCTTTAGAATCAGCAGTTTTATATGTTGATTCAGTAGAGCAGGGTTATGCTCACGGTTTAAAAAGTAGCATAGATTTAAGTGATGCTAAAAATAAACTTTATGAGGTAAAATATAAATATATTGAAAATATTTATGAGATGGTAGATTCATATATAGGTTTACTCATAGTTACAAACAATTTTGAAAATATAGGTTTACTAGATAAGCTTATAAAATAATCTTTCCTAAAAGTGGGTTATTTCCCCACTTTTACCATCCTCTAAACACAAATCTGTTACCATAACACAATTTAATTTCTATAAGGTTATTTATGAAAAGAGCATTAGTAAGTGTTAGTGATAAAGCAGGTATAGTTGATTTTTGTAAATCATTAGTAAAAAATGATTATGAGATAATCTCAACTGGTGGAACATATAAAAAGTTAGTTGAAGCTGGAATTAAAGCTATCGAGATTGATGAAGTTACAAAATTTCCAGAGTGTTTTGAGGGTCGTGTTAAAACTTTAAACCCATATGTTCATGGTGGAATTTTACACCGTCGTGATAAACAAAGCCACTTAGATCAAGCTAAAGAGTTAGGTGTTGAATCTATAGATTTAGTTTGTGTAAACCTTTACCCTTTTAAAGAAACAATCGAAAAAACTGAAGATTTTGATGAGATTATCGAAAATATCGACATTGGTGGACCAGCTATGGTTCGTTCAGCTGCTAAAAACTTTGATGCTGTTATCATTGTAACAAATGTTGAAGATTATGCTGAAGTTATAGATGCGATAGAGAATGAGAAAAATACAAAAGAGTTCCGTCGTGGTTATATGGTGAAAGCTTATGAGCATACAGCAGCTTACGATTCTATGATAGCTAACTATATGAATGAAAGATTTAACGATGGTTTCGGTGAGAAACAATTTATAGTTGGAAACAAAGTTATGGCAACTAGATATGGTGAAAACCCACATCAAAAAGGTGCTTTATATCAGTTTGATAAACATTTTTCAAACAACTTTAAAACACTAAAAGGTGAAGCAAGTTTTAACAACTTAAATGACCTTAATGGTGCTGTTAAAATCGCTGCTGGTTTTGGTGATGATAATGCTGTTTGTATCTCTAAGCATGGTAACCCTTGTGGTTTTGCTATAAAAGATAATCTTTTAGATGCTTATGTTGAAGCACTTAAATGTGATCCAGTTTCTGCTTTTGGTGGTGTTGTAGCTGTTAATGGTGTTGTAACTAAAGAGATGGCTGAAAAGATGAATGAGATTTTCTTAGAGGTTGTTATAGCTGGAAAAATTACAGAGGAAGCTCAAGAAGTTTTTGCTAAGAAAAAAAGAATTAAGCTTTTTGAGATGGGCAGTGATAAGCTTGTTTTAGCTGATGATAAAAAAGATTTTAAACATATAGATGGTGGGTTTGTTTTCCAAGATGCCGATAAAGTTGGAGCTGATGAAGTTAAAAATGCTAAGTTAGTTTCTAAAAATAAAGCAACTGAAGCAGAGATGAAAGATTTAGAGATAGCTTACAAAGTAGCATCATTAACTAAATCTAACTGTGTTGTTTATGTTAAAAATTCAGCTATGGTAGCTGTTGGTATGGGTATGACTTCAAGAGTTGATGCTGCTCAGTGTGCTTTGAAAAAAGCAAAAGATATGGGTCTTGATGTAACTGGTGCTGCTTTAGCATCTGAAGCATTCTTTCCATTCCGTGATTCTATAGATGCAGCAGCAACAGCTGGTGTTAAAAATGTTATAGAACCTGGTGGAAGTATAAGAGATGAAGAGATTATAGATGCTGCTAATGAGTTTGGTATGAGTCTGTATTTTTCAGAAGTTCGTCACTTTTTACATTAGAGTTATAAAACGATGTGATTATCACATCGTTTGTAAACATTTTATGGAGTATGAAGTGTTGGTATGTTTCTAACAATTAAATAAGCTATAGTTGCGATAATAGCCCCTAAAATACCTAGTTCAAGCATTTCTATCTCCTTTATTTATAGCTGTATATCCAGTAAAGTACAGCATCACAACAGTATATAAAGATAATATAACTCCAATTATACTGTAATCATCTTTTTGTAAATAATTATTAATAAAGAATATAATTAAAAAAAGATTTGCTAAAGTTAATAAAGCTTTACCAACTTCTTTTAAACCTTCATTCTTATTTATTTTATCTATTTTTATCATAACTAATTATACAATAAAAAAATAAATTTTCCACCTTGATTGACATCCACTCAACTCTTGTGATATAATACCGCTTAGATAATTTATAAAATAGTTTTAGGATAAAAATATGGCAAAATCATTATATAAAACACTTGAAATTAGTGAAACTGCTTCAGAAGCAGAGATAAAAAAAGCATACAGAAAGTTAGCAAGACAGTATCATCCAGATGTAAATAAAGAAGCATCAGCAGAAGAAAAGTTTAAAGAGATAAATTCAGCTTATGAGATTCTAAGCGATAAAGAGAAAAAAAGACAATATGACCAGATGGGTGATAATATGTTTGGTGGGCAAAATTTTAGTGATTTTTCCCGTTCACATGGTAGTGCAGGTAGTGCTGATTTAGATGATATTTTAAGACAAATGTTTTCTAATGGTGGTGGTTTTGGTGGTGCTGGAGGTTTCAGTGGTGGCTTTGGTGGTGGAGGCTTCGGTGGAGGTCAAAGACAGCAACAACCAAATTTAGATATTCAAACAACTGTTACGATTCCTTTTAATGTTTCTATCTTAGGTGGTTCACACTCTGTATCTGTAAATGGTGAAAGATTTGATATTAAGATTCCTGCTGGTGTAAAAAGTGGCGAGAAGATGAGAGTTAAAGGTAAAGGTCATGCACAAGGTGGAATGGCTGGAGATCTATTTTTAAAGATAACAGTAGCATCAAATCCAGAATATACAAGAGAAGATGATGACTTAGTTAAAAGTTTTGATATATCTTTACACACAGCACTATTTGGTGAAAAAGTAGCTATACAAACACTAGATAAAGAGATAAAACTTAAAATTCCTCAAAACACAAAAAATGGTCAAAGATTCCGTGTTAGAGAGATGGGTGCTATGAACAGAAAAACTAAAGTTCGTGGTGATTTATATCTAAAAGCAAATATTATTTTACCTCAGATTGAAGATTTAGATGAAGATTTAGTTGAGATGATGAAAGAAAAGCTACCAAAAGAATAATAGGAGTAGATTATGATACATCAGTATGATGAACCAGTTTATTTGATAAGTATTGTTGCTAAATTATTAGATATACATCCACAAACTCTAAGACAATATGAACGGGAAAACCTTATATGTCCATCCCGTTCAAATGGTCGCATAAGATTATATTCTCAAAAAGATATAGATAAAATAAAAATGATTCTAAGATTGACTCGTGAACTTGGAGTAAATATAGCAGGTGTTGATATTATCTTAAGACTTAAAGATAATGTTGATTCTATGGAGGGTGAAATATCTGAACTTAGAGAAGATCTTTTAAAAGTTACAAACACACACTCAGTATCACCAAATAAAGCACTTGTTACAAAAAAAAGTGTTTATGAGATGATAATTTTTGAGGAGTAGAGTTGTATCTATTCACTAACTCTTTTTATATTTGCACCTACACCTTGAAGTTTTTTTTCTAAAGAATCATAACCTCTGTCTAGGTGGTATATACGATGTATATTTGTATCACCTTCAGATACAAGAGCAGCTAAAACTAAAGCACTTGATGCTCTTAAGTCTGTCGCCATAACATCTGTACCACTTAGTTTTGATCTACCATTAACAGTTGCAGTATGACCATTTAATGATATATCAGCACCCATCCTTTGAAGTTCACTAACATGCATAAAACGATTTTCAAACAATCGCTCCTCTATGATAGAAACACCATCAGCTTGTGTAGCCAATGCTAAAAATTGAGCTTGCATATCTGTTGGGAATGCTGGGTACTCTTGGGTTATGATTTTTACAGGTTTTATATCTTTTGATGGGTGTATAGTGATACTATCTTCTGTGATTGTGAAACCACTTCCCATCTCTTCAAGCTTTGATAAAACTGCACCTAAATGTTTAGCTTCAACATTTTCTAAAGTTATTTCAGATCTTGTAATCGCTCCAGCACATAGGTATGTTCCAGCTTCGATTCTATCAGGAATGATAGAAAAATCTTTTATATCTACAAGTTTTCCATCTGTTCCATGTATAGTTAAAATAGCACTTCCTATCCCCTCTATTTTAACACCACTATTGTTTAAAACTTCACATAGTTGTACCACTTCAGGTTCTCTAGCAGCATTTGTAAGTGTTGTTGTACCTTTTGCAATAGCTGCTGCCATCACAATGTTAGCTGTTCCAGTTACTGTGATTTTATCAAAAATAATTTCACATCCATTTAAGCCATCTGGAGCAGAAGCCTCTATATAACCAGCTTTAATATCTATCTTTGCACCCATCTGTTCTAGTGCTTTAAGATGTAGATCAATAGGTCTTTGACCAATAGCACAACCACCAGGAAGTGATACTTCACAATGACCAAATCTAGCTAATATAGGTCCTAAAACAAGAATCGATGCTCGCATAGTTTTTACAATATCATATGTAGCTTTTGTCTCGTTGAGTGTAGATGTATCTATAGTTGTTTTATCTTCGTATATATTACATTTAGCACCAAGATTTGATAACAATTTTAATAAAGTTTTTATATCTGCAACATTTGGCAAATTTTTAATATTAACACAATTTTTTGCTATGATAGTCATAGCAATAAGTGGTAAAGATGCATTTTTAGCACCTGAAATTTTAATAGTTCCGTTAAGGGAATCAATCCCTTCTATCTTTAAGTAATCCATTTTTCTCTTTGTTAAATAGCAAATTTTAATTATCGCTATTATAGCAAAGATTGCTTATTTGGACGAGTAGTTTTGTAAAAATTGGATAAATTTATCTTTTGGAATAGCTTTTGAAAAATGGTAACCTTGTAACTCATCACACTCCATACTTCTAAGTAGCTCCATATGTTCTAAACTTTCAACACCCTCAGCTACAGTTGTAAACCCAAGAGAGTGAGCCATAGTTATAATCGTTTGAGCAATAACCTTATCACCATCATCTGTTATCATATCCATCACAAAAGATTTATCTATTTTAAGTGTATTTACTGGAAACTTTTTTAAATAGGCTAACGATGAGTAACCTGTACCAAAATCATCTATAGCGATACTTACACCTATATTTTTTAACTCATTTAGTACCCTTAAGGTAGCTTCAATATTGGTCATAGACATTGTTTCAGTGATCTCAAACTCTAGTGTTTTAGGATCAACATCATATTTTTGTATAAGAGTATATATATAAGATACTAGATTATTATCTTGAAATTGTCTAGGTGATAGATTTATAGCAATTTTAAGGTTATTAAATCCAAGCTTATTCCACTCTTTTAATTGGATGATAGATTGTTCAATGATCCAATTTCCCATTTTTAAGATGATTCCCGTACTCTCAGCAACATTGATAAAATCATCTGGAAAAATTAACCCTTTTGTTGGATGATTCCATCTTATTAAAGCTTCAGCACCAGAAACTGTATCTGTTTTTGCATCTATTTTAGCTTGAAAGTAAACTTCTAATTCTTTTTCATTATTGACAGCTTCTTTCAAATCTTGTTCTATTAACATCTGTGTAGATATATAATTACCCATACTTTTAGAGTAGATTTTATATTTATTTCGTCCATCTTGTTTAGCATCATACATAGCTGTATCAGCATTTGTGATAAGTTCATTCATATCTGATGAGTTATCGGGGTATACTGAGATTCCTATACTTGTTGTGATATATAACTGATGTTTATCTATGTTATGCTGACCTTGAAAAGCTTTTATAATTTTCTTTGAGATATGTTCAACATCTGCTATCTCTTTTATATTTGGTAACAATAGTATAAACTCATCACCACCAATCCTAGCAACAGTATCAGATTTTCTAACTTGATGTTCTAGTAATCTTGCAACATAAACTAGAAGTTTATCACCAGTAACATGACCTAAAGTATCATTTATAAGTTTAAAATGATCTAAGTCTAAAAATATTATGGCTACTTTGTTGTTTTGGTTTCTTGAAGCATTTTGTAAAGCTGTCAATGTTCTATCTTTAAGAAGTGATCTATTTGGTAACTCTGTTAATGAATCATAGTAAGCAAGTTTATCTATAATTTTTTTATTTTTAGTTTCTTGTGAAATATCCATACTTACGGCAGTAATTTTAACTGAACCATTAACTTTTTTTCTAACTTTACCCCTTGTATGAATATTAATAATTTTATGATTAACATTGACCTCATATTTTATATCAAACACTGAACCATTTTTAATAGCATTGTTTAAAACACTATCTGTAAACTCTCTATACTCTTCTGTTATAAATGAGTTAAACTCTTCCCAGTTAAAAGTAAGACTTTTTTTGATTCCATATATTCTGTATATCTCATCACTAAGAATCAAAACATCATTTGATACATCATACTCCCAACTTCCTATATTTGCTATCCTTTGAGCATCTTTTAGGTGTATCTGTTTTTGAGATAATTTTGTTGTTAGCTCTTTTGAATGATTTAGATGTTTGATGAGGTTATCAATCATAATATTTGCTGATTCTGTTATAGATGAAACTTCATCATTGGCAGATGTTGATAACTCGAATCTTTTTGGTTCATCAGGTTTAAAATCTTTTAAATATTTAGCAAGGATACTTAGATTCTTTAATGAGTTAAAGAGTAAGTAAGCTAAACTAATCATAGAGATACTAAAAGCAAATATACCCCAAAAAAATAGTTTATAAAATGTTCTCATATATTTTTTATAATCATCATTTGAATAAACTAATGTTATCTCACCTATCGTTTTAGAGGTGGTAGGGTCTGTTAATTTGGTTATTGTGACAAACTCATCATTTTTTATATACTCTTGAATCGTTTGGTTATGTTTGGTAAAAATTAGATTAAGATTATTTTGTTTAGATGTAACTTTTAAGAGTAAAACATTTTTATTTTCAAGAGTTCTATTGGCTATCTCTTTTATCGCTTGATTGAATCCAAAGCTAACATTTAGTGCAATAGATGGAGTTATACTTTTTGTTATAATCGAAATCTTATCTTTTTCAAGATTCATATAAGCTGTACTAAATACATACTTCGAGCTAAGAGATATGAAAGTTATAAATATTGTTGAAAATATTATAAGATGTGCAAGTGTTTTAAATGTGATTGAATGAATATTGAATTTCATGTGAATCTAACCTTCATTTTAGTTATAAAATAACTACTTTGTTTAGTTGTATATATCGTTGATATATTTAACAAAATAGGGCGAAAAGATATATGATAACGTTTAATTGCATCTAAATTCAGTACAGGTTTAACTTTGATTCCTATAGCTAATGAAACCATAACCCCATACTTTAAATCATCTTTTAAGTATGAAAAAGTCAAAGCATTATTGTTAGAAGCTTGTTTAACAGCTTTTTTAATATTTGTTGATTTAGATGGAAATAGATAATATATATTGGCATCACTTCTATCTATGTTTGAGTACAATACAAGTTCCACTTTCAACTTATAAGATTCTAATCCATTTTTATATTTAGTATAAAACTTATTTTTTAAAGCTAATGCACTTTTATAGTTTGCTTTATCATATAAAATATCTATAACAATAGTATCATTTTTTACTTTACTTTTGTATTCATAATCCATCAAATAAAGTTTAGGAACTAGAGTCGCATGGATTCTCAATAATGAATTATTTATATTTATGGCAAATAGAGATGTTGTGATGAGGAAGATTAAAATTAAAAATCTCATTCTAAAACTCCAATGATGCTTTTAGCATCACAGTTCTTCCACCATCATCAAAATCGGTATCATATATATTTTTTTCAAGTGCATAGTATTTACCAGAATCAAATAAATCATCTATAACCAATGATGTTGTAAAATCTTTAAATGTATATGAGATAGTTTGATTTAAAATGATAGAAGCATCCATATCATCTCTAGTATCATCTATAGATCTTTTTGAACTTGATACATATTTAACTAAAGAACCAAAGATAAACCCAGAATCTAGCTGATAAGTTAAACTACTAGAGATTAAAATATTTGCAATATCTTTTAGATCCTCACCTTCATCATCAGTAGCCTTAATATAAGATGTGCATAAATTTATATCTAATTGGTTGTTTGGTGAATATATATATTCTAACTCACTTCCTATAAAGTTGTTTTCAACATTTTGAACATATTTATTTGTAATCGGATCTTTTGTGATCATATCATTGATTTTACTTGCATAAAGATTGATTCTAAGAATATTATTTTGATTTTGTTTATATATGATACCTGTCTCCAAACTATTTGAACTCTCAGCTTTAAGGTTTGGATTTGATGTAAGCTCAATCCAAGATGGAGCTCTAAAAGCATTTGAGTATAAAGCTTTTAATCTCACTTTTTCACTTATTCTATAAACTAAACCTATATTTGGAGAGTATGAACTCTTAAAATCTGAATAATTTTCATATCTAAATCCAGCAGATAAATCTATGTTTTCTGAAATAGTATGATTATTATTTAAGTAAAAAGAGTAAGTTTCTCTTGATAGATTAGGGTTTGAAATAGCTGGAAAAAAGTTTGAATTTAAAAACCATTCACTTTCAATCGTTTTACTAGATTCATATCTAGCACCAACTAATAGTTCATTGTTGGGGATTGATTTAGATACAAGATTTATCTCACTAAAATAATTTCTCTCTTTATACTTAACATTGAAAAAGCCTAAACTAGGATGTTTCATATCTGCAAATTGTGAATAATTATGAAAACCACCTATAGCTGTTAGTTTATTATATATATCTAAATCATATTTATATGAAAGTTGAACAAAAGCAGAGTTATTTTCAAGATTATATCTATCTTCATCTGTATCAATCAGATCAAAAAAACCATAAGCAGTTCTAGCATCACTCCGTTTAATTCGTCCAAGTAGTTTAAAATGTTCATCACTTATATTTATACCAACGGAGTAATCTTTTAGATGTCTATCTGTATCTCCTGTTTGACCACTAGGGTTTGTACCAAGAAAAACAGTCTTATCACTTTTTTGATAATAACTATCTAACGATAATCTAAAATTTCCTATATTTGTAGAGATTAAAGAACCTATGTTCTTGTTAGAATCTTTAGATATAGTAGTAAAAACTATATTTTCAGATGATTGTTCAGATGACTTTGTGATTATATTTATAACACCACTAATCGCACCCGATCCGTACAACACTGACCCAGCACCACGAATAATCTCTATCCTATTTATCAGTTCAACTGGAAAATCAAGAAAATAGTATATAGAACCTCTATATGAATTGTTGATAGTTACACCATCAATCATAAGTTTAACTTCACCTTTTTGACTTACACCACGAAATATGATAACAGGAACACCTGTTCGCTCTTTTTTTAACTCTACTCCAGGGACTAGATTTAAGGCTTCAAAGATATTATCAACACCTAGTTTTTGTAATTTTTCGCTATGTAATACTGTAACAAATGATGGTGTGTCATCAATATTAAGTTTTGTTTTTGTAGCAATCTCACTAACCTCGTCAAGAGAATTAAGAAAATCATCATTTATATTGAATTGATCAGAAGCCAAAAGATCTAACATCAAAAGTGGAATAACTATTAACTTTTTCATACATAACTCCAAATAGGTGTTTTTTATACTCTCATATCTTTAGATTATACACATACTAATATTAATAGATTCTTTTTTTGTTATACTTTTGATTTAAAATAGGATATAAAGATGTTAATTTTTTTAGATACCCAAACAACAGGTTTAGAGTTTAATGATAAAATATTATCTATCGGTATTTTAGATGATACAATTATAAGTAAATATGATTTAGTAGATGAGGGAAAAAAGATTCCATCTTTAGCTTCAAGTATAAACCATATAACAAATGAGATGATTAAAGGTAAGCCAAAATTAAAAGATAGTGAAGTTTATAAATTTTTACTAGAAAACAATAATGAAAACTATACTCTTGTTGGTCATAACATAAAGTTTGATTTAGAGAAACTAAATAGTGTTGGTTTCTTTTGGGAGGGTAAAATCATAGATACTATGAGAATCACAAAACATCTGATTCCCGAGTGTGAATTTTTTTCATTACAATTTTTAAGATATGAGTTAAAACTATATAAAAAAGAGAGTGAGCCTATATACCCACATAACTCTATGAGTGATAATATTGTCACAAAAAATCTATATGATTATCTAAAAGAGATGGTAGATGAAGATGAGATGGTTACCCTTAGTTCAAAAAGAGTTTTATTGGAAAAACTAAACTTTGGAAAATATAGTGGTCGATATATAGAAGATATAGTTGTAAGCGATAGGGGTTACCTCGAGTGGCTGTTAGGTAGTGGGAATGAACTAGATGATGATTTAAGATATAGTGTTGAATACTACTTGTGTTGAGGTTTAGTTAATAATAAGGAATACATTCCTAAATATTAACTATATTTATGGTAGTATAATTAATACTATGCATAAGGTTGTCTCATGAAATTATTAGAATCATTAAAAGAATATTCATCTTTGTTCTTAACAAAAAAAACACCAAAATATGAGAGAGATTTATTACATAAAATAAATTCTAAAAATAGAATTATAGGTATTGTCGGAGCAAAAGGTGTTGGTAAAACAACTTTATTGCTACAATATATGAAACAACAAAACTTCTCAAGTGATGAGATGCTTTATATAAGTGTAGATCATCCATTGATGAGTTCAACAACTATACTTGAGATAGCTAAAGAGTTTGCAGCTTATGGTGGTAAACTTCTTATATTAGATGAGATACACAATCAAGAAGATTTTGCTATTGATTTAAAAACAATTTGGGACTTTTTAGAGATAAATATACTATTTTCAGGCTCTTCAGCCCTCCATCTTGATAATGCTGATTTGAGTAGGAGAGTTATAAAGTATATACTTCCTACATTATCATTTAGAGAGTTTATAGAGATACAAACTGAACAAAAGTTTTCTAAACTAACTCTTGAAGATATACTTACAAATCATTCTATCCATTCACAACAAATAGTTTCTAAAATTAAACCATTGAAATATTTTAAAGATTATTTTAATTTTGGTTTTTACCCTTTTTATTTAGAAGATGAAGAAACTGTAAGTATAAAATTAGCAGAAGCTATTAATAAAACAATAGATATTGATTTATTGAAAATATATAATATCGATCCAAAGAAATTAAGAAATATAAAAAAGATACTTACTTTATTATGTACTTCTGTACCATATAAGCCAAATATTACAACTCTAGCAGCATCTGTTGAAGTTGACCCTAAAACATTATACATATATTTAGATGCTTTACAAAAAGGTAGAATAATACGGATGGTATCAGCTACTTCAAGAGGGGAAGCTATCATAAAAAAACCAGAAAAGATTTATCTTGATAACCCAAATATGTTTAAAGTTCTTTGTCAAAAACCAGATATAGGAACATTAAGAGAAAGTTTCTTTAGTGGTATAATCTGTAATGCTGACCATTATATAACTGCTTCAAAAAAAGGTGATTTTATTATTGATGAAAAATATACTATTGAAGTTGGTGGCAAAGGTAAAACTTTTAAACAAATCAAAGATATGACTAACTCTTATGTTGTAGCTGATGAGTTAGAGATTGGAAATGGCAATAAAATTCCACTATATTTATTTGGCTTTTTACATTAGAGATCATATATAACAACACTTTTTAAACTTTTTTCCACTACCACAAGGGCAACTCTCATTTCTTAATATTTTAGTGTTGTAGAGTGTGCCATCTTTATATCTCCACTCACCATCAACCTCTATAAAATTACTTTTTTCGTGTAAAACCTCTATACTATTACCGATTCTATAATAAGCTTTAAACTCAACAACATCATCATAAGAATCTATAACATCAAGTTTTAACCACTCCATTTTAGGTGAATCTTTTAAATCTTCTACACTTTGAGATATAGAGGTATTTGCTATATATTCCCAATCCTCTTCTACAAAAGCATCGTATCTACTTATCATCAACTCTTTTGGTGTTAATCTTATCTTATCCATTATATTTCCAAACTTTTTTAAATATTATACTATTATTCAACACCTATTGCTATAATAAAATTATGAAAATAAAATCACTATATATATCGGCTCAGGAAAAAAATGCTGGAACTCTATTTGTATCTATGGGTATGATGGAGATTCTTAAAAGAAATCTACACCGTGTAGCTTTTTTTAGACCTATAATCTTCTCAAAAGATGTTAGAGATGGAGATATAGAGTTTATCTTACAAAAGTACGATCTTGATATAGAGTATGAGGATTGTTACGGTTTTGATATTGAGTATGTTGAGGGGATGATAGCATCAAACCAAACAAACACACTTATAAATCAACTAATCACAAAATTTAAAAAACTTGAAGCAAAGTATGACTTTGTATTATGTGAGGGGATTAGAAGATCTTTTTTAACATCAACAATCAGTTATGACTTAAATGTAAAAATTGCTCAAAACTTTTCATCTCCATATATAAATATAATTAATGCACAAGATATAACTGCACAAGATGTTTATGAGCGAATTCAGATTGAAAATGAGAATCTAAGTTGTGAAGGGTGTACCCATTTTAGTACATTTATAAATAGATTAAATGATAACAAGTATGATGAGTTAAAAGAAAAATTAAAAGATTATAAACTAACAACATATCTTTTTAAAGAGGTTAAAGAGTTAAATCTCCTAACTATTGAGGATATTATAGATAGTTTAGATACCAAATCTTTGATAATGGGTGAGATGGATCATACTAGAGTTATAAAAGATGTAAAAGTAGCAGCATTAACTTTAGATAATTTTTTAGAGCATATAGAGGAGGATGATCTCATTATCGTTCCAGCTGATAGATCAGATATAATCTTAGGTCTTTTAGGTGCTTTATACTCAAATACTTATCCACATATAAGTGGAATCGTTTTCCCTTTTGGTATGGAAGCACACCCAAATATACAAAAACTTATATCTGGTCTTGATGGTTTTAGCATACCTATCTTATCTGTAGAAACAGATACTTACAATACTGCTCGTGCTATCTCTAAACTTCATGCTAGAATCAGAGTAAAAAGTGAAAGGAAGATAGCTTTAGCACATGGTTTATTTAATTCTAGTGTAGATATAGAAGCGATAGAGAAAAAAATCGCAAATACTCAAAACGACATTATGACCCCTATGATGTTTGAATATAAACTTTTTGATTTAGCATCTTCAAATAAAAAAAAGATAGTATTACCAGAGTCTGATGATGAGAGGATACTTAGAGCAGCAGAGATAATCCTTCGCCGTGATGTAGCAGAGATTATCTTAATCGGTGATGATGATAAGGTAAAGGCAAACTACTTAAGATTAGGGCTTGACTTAAGTAAAGCAACTATTATAAACCCTATAAATTCAGAGTTAATGGCAGAGTTTGTTGAGTATTTTTATCAGCTTAGAAAAGCTAAAGGATTAACTATAGAGGCTGCTAGAGATGCTATGCTTCATGTAAACTACTTTGGAACTATGATGATAAAGCTAGGTTATGCTGATGGTATGGTTAGTGGTGCTATACACTCAACAGGTGATACTATCCGTCCAGCATTACAAATCATAAAAACCACTCCACAAACTTCTATCGTATCTAGTGTTTTCTTTATGTGTTTAAAAACAAAAGTTTTAGTTTATGGTGATTGTGCTGTAAATAAAGACCCAAATGCAAAAGAGTTGGCAGAGATAGCTATCTCATCTGCTAAAACAGCTAAATCTTTTGGTATAGAACCAAAAGTTGCTATGCTTTCATACTCAACAGGGGAGAGTGGAACAGGGGCAGAGGTAGATAAAGTGAGAGAAGCTACCAAACTTGTAAAAGAGATAGACCCAGAACTTTTAGTGGAAGGACCTATTCAGTATGATGCTGCGATAAATAAAGCAGTAGCAGCAAAAAAACTTCCAGATTCAAAAGTAGCTGGTAGAGCAAATGTTTTTATATTTCCAGACCTAAATACTGGTAACAACACATATAAAGCTGTTCAGCGTTCAAGTGATGCTGTTGCGATAGGACCAGTTTTACAAGGTTTAAATAAACCTATAAATGACTTAAGCCGTGGTTGTTTAGTATCAGATATAGTAAATACGATAGCGATTACAGCTATACAAGCAGGACAAAATAATGGAATCTAAAATAGCAGTTATAAATTCAGGAAGTTCATCTATAAAATTTAAACTTTTTAATGTTGAGAGTAAAGAGGTGATTGTTGATATTTTGATAGAGGATATTGGTAACACTATCAAAAATCATCATGAGGGTTTAGAAAATATAGCCTTAGAGTTAAAAAAGGTAGGTATTGAGTTTTCATCATTAGATGCGATAGGGCATAGAGTGGTTCATGGTGGTGAGTTTTTCTCAAAATCTACACTTATAGATGATGAGGTTATAGCTAAAATTAAAGATTTAATCCCTTTAGCTCCACTTCATAATCCAGCAAACTTAGATGGAATCTTAGTCTCAAAACAGTTAGCACCAAATGTTAAGCAAGTTGCTGTTTTTGATACCTCTTTTCACTCTACTTTAAATAAGGAGGCTTTTTTATATGCCTTACCTTATGAGATATATGAAAAGCACAAAGTAAGAAGATATGGTTTTCATGGAACATCACACTCTTATGTAGCTAAACAAACAGCAAAAGAGTTAAATAAAGATATAGCTGAACTAAACATCATAACTCTACACCTTGGAAATGGTGCTAGTGCCTGTGCTATAAAAAATGGAAAGAGTATAGATACCTCTATGGGTTTTACACCATTAGAGGGTTTAGTGATGGGAACAAGAAGTGGTGATATAGATTCAGCGATCTTACTTCATCTTCAAAGGGAGTTAGGTTTTAGTGTTGATGAGGTTGATAAACTTTTAAACAAAGAATCTGGTCTTAAAGGTATTTGTGGTGAAAATGATTTGAGAAGAATCATAGAGACTGATGATGAACTATCAAAACTTGCTATATCTATGATGGTTAGAAGAATCCAAAAATATATAGGTTCATATATGGTTTTACTAGAGAGAGTTGATGCTATCGTATTTACTGGTGGTATTGGTGAAAATTCAAAATATATAAGAGATATGGTTTTAGATAATCAGATAATTAAAAATATAAAAAGTTTAGTTATAAAAACTAATGAAGAGTTAGAAATAGTAAATGAAAGTTTGAAAGTTTTGGGAAAATAGAATAGATATATAAAGTATAGGTTAAAAACCTATACTTTAAAAGTAAAACCTAAAGAGGAGTTACGTTTTCAGCTTGAGGGCCTTTTTGACCTTCACCGATTTCGAAAGTTACTTTTTGACCTTCAGCTAAAGAAACACGACCTGGTCCTGTTCTGTTTACTTGACGAAAATGTACAAATACATCTGCTCCGCCATTATCTTGTTGAATAAATCCATAACCTTTTTCTTCGTTGAACCATTTAACTGATCCGTCTTGTAATTCTGCCATTGCAATACCTCTGTATTAAAAATTTACACTTGTTTAAGTGGAGTCAAAAATTGGAGAGTCTTTAGTTACAATTGAGCATAGTACAAAATCACACACTAAAGATGAACTCGAGCCTCATCTTTCATCGGCGAAATTATAGCATAATATTTCCTTAAATCATAATTATGTTGTAATTTCTTTCTATTATTTGTTTAAATTTGACAAAATATTTAAAAAAAATAGTGAAATGACGATTTAAAAGTAACACAAAACAAAGGATTCATCGTGAAAATTTCATCAAATGTATTAAATATAAATATAAATCAAAGTAGTTCCCCAATAAAAACAAATTTTACTGAAAAAATCTCAAAAGATGATGTTGCAGAGATAAAAGCACAAATATCTGAAAATTCTAAAGCGATGATGTTTAACTCTACATCAGTTCAATCAACTTTAAGTGAAGATGATAATCGTGTTCAAGCTAATGTTGATGATTTTCAAAGTTTTTTAGATGATATTGGTTATGAGGGTAAAGCTATATCTGAATTATCACAAGATGAAGCAAGAGATTTAGTTAGTGAAGATGGTTTTTTTGGAATCGATCAAACATCTGACAGAATGGCTGAGTTTGTTATAAATGGCTCAAATGGTGATGAAGAGATGATGCGAGCAGGTCGAGATGGGATAGTTCAAGGTTATAATGATGCTCAAGATATGTGGGGTGGAGAACTTCCAGAAATTTCACAAAAAACAATGGATGCAGCATTAGAAAAAGTTGATAAAGCGATGGCTGATTTGGGTTATTCTATACTTAATGAAAAAGTTTAGATATGATTGCACTTTAAAAAAAGGTAAAAAATGAAATTTGAATTACAAGATGAATATATAGAACTTTTTAAATTACTAAAAGTTTTAGATTTAGTAGATAGTGGTGCTCAAGCAAAAATGTTGATAGCTGATGGTTATGTAAAAAGAAACAATGAGACAGAAACTAGAAAAAGAGCAAAAATTATATCTGGTGATATTATCGAGATAGCAGAAGTAACAATAGAAGTGGTTTAGTGAAAGTTTTTCTTTTTTTATTTATATTTTCAGGTTTAGTTCTCATCTCTTCATTATATCTTTTAAAAGAGGAGGGTGATTTAAAACCTGAATTAAAAGAGATGAAGCATAGAGATAAAAAAACTATAGAGTTAGATAAAATTTATAATGAATTTTCAAATCTAAATCTAAAATCTAAATCTATCAACATAGATAAGATGATCATAAAAGTTAAAAAAGCTAGAACTCTCTACCCTTTAGATGATAAACTAAAAATGATAGAGATAGAACTAGATAACAAAAAAGCTGATCAAACTTTATAAATTACTCAGCGCAAAAAAGTAATTCAACACTTAAAAAATTAGGTTTGAATTTATCGATAGTTATAGAAGTTGTTTAAATCTGTATTTTAGGGATTTGTTGAAGTTTTAAGGATGGTGTCAGAGGGGGAGCCTAATGTCTCTCCAAATCCCCATAGAGTGGGCAATTCATCCATATTTTGAGTGTCGCTTTAAGTTTCTAATAAGTTTCTCAACCTATTAAGTGACGGAATTATAGCGCATAAAACTTTAAGTAATCTTTTTTATAGCCTATACTCTAAAAAAAAGTTAGATTTTCATTTATATAACTTTATAGATTATAATGATTATTAATCTCAATAGTTATTGAAGGAAATAGCACTAATGTATGCCGTTCGGTTTTTTTATCTAACCAAACAATTAACTATATCTGTATCCGTAGGATTTATGTATCCCATAGTGGTCTTAACTGAACTATGTCCAATGAATTTGGAAATTATTTTTGGATTAATTGATTTTGCTCCCATTTCTGAAATAATTCCTCTCCTGAAGCAGTGGCTGGAGAATGAAGCTCCTAAAATATCTTGGATAGTTCTATTAACCATACCGATAAAAACTATATCATTGATACCCGTTCTTTTATTTTTATTTGAGCCTTTTGTGATTATTCTATTCAAATCATCTTCACTCTCTAAATCAAATAATTTACTCAGCTCTTTTTTGAAGTCATCAGTTATGAACAATCTTCTCTCAGATTTAGTTTTTGATAAAACTGCTTTTGTTGTTCCATTTTCAATAAGCTCTCTAATATTTGAAACTCGTAAATCTTGAAGTTCATTCAATCTCAGTCCAGTATAATACAAAATACAGAAAGTGCGAAGCATATTTGATTTAGTGTTAGCTCTGATAGTTTCATTACCTCTCACACCGTTCATCAATTTTTTATATTCAACTGCTGTAATATTTTCTTTAATTCTGGATATTGATTTGGTTTTCATTTTTAGCCCCTAAATGTTATATTGAATGCCTATATGGTTTGATGATATACTATTTTGCTTCTGAAGTCAAGGCTCCAACCCTCCTTAAGCCCCTATTTGAAGGAAAACAGTATATTCTATACTATTTTATATCATTTTGGATTTGGTGGAATAATTATAGATATTCTGATTAATACTCGTGTGATAGTAAGTCGGGATAAATTATATTTTTTTGTGAGTGTGTATCATCTGATAAATTACAGTGATTTAACGGTCGTTAAAGAAGAATGAAAATAGAAAAAAGTGTGAAAGTTGTGTGTAGTGCTTTTTGCCTCTTGAAGAACCCTTAATAATATAGGATTGCTCTGTATCAAAAATCAGAAAAAGTGTGAAAGTTGTGTGTAGTTGAAAAATGTGAAAGTTCAACCTCTTTTACACAATAAATATTTTTGCTTATTACTGTTAAAAATACTTTTCTCAATAACTCAGCCAAGGTTCAAATATATAGGTTTTAATTCTTCAAAAATAATTGATAGGTTTTAATGGCTTTGAGAAACACCTTAGAGCATAAAACACCGTGTTTGATAAAACCTTGTAAGTATTTTTACACGGTTGTTTGATTTAATGGGTGTTAAAAATACAGATAGTAGAATAATACACCCTTGTTATTTTAATAGAAATACATTTTTTCGTATTTGTCTTCTTTGTTGTTGAGATAATGAATATCAAAAGTTATACCATTTCCATTTATCATATTTAATGTTTTATTTGGATTATCAGTATAATGAGCATTCATATTTGTAATACAATCATAAAATTTATCAATATACATAAAGGTTTGGCTGTTCATACCTTTTGAACGAAAAATTATAATTGGTATTCCATTGTCTGTAATAATTGTATCTTCTAATTGACTTTTGGCTTCTTCAAGTATTTCATTAATAAGTTGTTCTGGATTTTCTACTTGTAATTTATCCTCACTAATTCTTTTTTGCTCTTGCCAATATTCTTGTTCTTTATCCTTTTCTGCTTGTTTCTTTTTCTTATCAGCAACTATACCTGTATATGTTTTATCTAACCAAGATTTTTCATTTTTAATTGGGTCAAGATTTTTATTTTTATTTCTACTCTCAAATCTTTTTAATGTTTCTTGCCAAGCTTCTTCATCATCGTGTGTTTGTTGTGTGATTGAGTTTCCGTCTTGCTCTAAAATATTTTCAACATTTGTTTCATAAAGTTGATACGGTTTTGTTCTTATCATTGTAAATTTGTGATTTGTAATATTTTCATCGTATTCATCGCCTTCATTGAAGTGTTTAATTATTTTTATATCTGTATATTTATTGATAAGATTTACTGCTGTATTAATATCTCGTAATAATTTTTCTACTTCATACTCAAAACTTCTATTCATTAACACTTTTAGCTTCTCTAAATCTATAATTCTACTTTTAGGTTTTTTTAGATTGTTCTCTTTAATCATACCAAGGTAGTCAAATAAAATTATATATAGTAGCTTTGCTTGTGTATTAGTAAAGGCAGATATATATTCGTATGATAATGTGAATTTAGGATTTGGATTACTAAACTCTTTAATGAATTTTTCTTGAACTTCAATTTTGAACTTTCCAACTCTTGTTCCTGATTTAATAGGTGTAATGACAAATGGCTTAAATCTATTTGGTTCTCCATCTCCATAACTTCCTAAAATATTTGTAATAATTTCAAGCCCATTGAGTTTTTCCATAGCATCATTAAGAGTTTTGTTTTCTTTAATGGCTGCTTGTATCTTGCTTTTCTGATATATAAATGTTGTAGTTTTCGGAGTGCTTTTATCGTGGTCATAACTTTGGCTTGTTAAATATATCAATGCGAAAAATAAATCAACTTCTGAACCTTTTAGTTCAACTATCTCTGTATCAGTATTTACAAAAATACTATGTGCCAACCAATTTGGCATATTTTTTATGTGCTTCACTTCTATCCTTTCGTTATAACTCTTATATATCGTTATAGTATTATACGGTAATCTTGTAGTTTCTTACGGTAAAGTTGTATGATTATACGGTAAAGTTGTAGTTCCTTACGGTAATCGTGTTTCAAATCGCTCTCAAGCACTATATTAATAAGGCAAAAATAAATTACTCCTAATCTCTCCTAAGTCTTACTAAGTCCTCCCTTGAAGATAAATCTCTGACGAGACATATCGTTGCTTCGCAACTCAGGGCTATTCGCCCTAAGCCTACGGCAATGACTTATGATATTAATTTCAATATCTTCAAGATAATTCAAATAGATACTTATAATCTAAATCTTTAAGAGAAATGACAAATCAAAGATTTATCATAAACAGTTCAAAAGAACTTATAATCAAGAGACTCAAAATCTTCAAGTAGGACTTCATATACATTAAATCAAATAGCTTCAAATCAAGCAGATACAAGCACTCGCTAACCCTATAATAATAAGGCACTTCCAAGGCATTAAACAAGGTTTATGATTAAGTGCCTTTTGGTGGTGTTTATGCTGTTTCCAAGATTTGAAACTGTTCTGTATTCTCTGGACATTGTGGGTGACAGAGTGTTTTCTTTAACCTACCAATTTCATATAATTATAAAAGTTTTTGTATAGATATGGATTTTTCGTTATCTTATAATTAAGGGCATTTTGTAATGCTTCATAAGATACTACACCTGTTTTAATATTATCTAAAAGTAAGTGAGATACAGAAACCTCTTTCTTATCTCTTATCTTTTCTATCCAAAACTTAGCAGAATTTCTTACTATTTTAGTATCCATTTTTTTAATGCCAATAATTTTAGCATTTTCTAATACTTCAATTGGCTCTCCAAGTATTGCTCCATTTACTACCAACTTAGGTTGTCTATGAGAAGTTAAGTCTATCTTTTTACCTTCAAATGAATTCCATAAATGAGTAATAATTTCTCTTCCTCTTTTGATACCACCTATATGTGATTTAAGTGTTATTCCTTCTTCTTCTAACATATACTTTGATAAGCACATAGTCATTAAGAAGCAATCTCCATCGGGATTTCCAAATGTATATGTGGAGGCTTTTTGTAATAACTCTTTCATAATTACTTCCCTCCTTTATCAGGTAAATCTATATGAAACTTTTTTCTAAGCTCTTCTTCAATATCTGCTACAACACTATCTTCAAGTGGATAATCAATTTTAGTTTCATAATCCTCTTTGATACTTTTGTATGTTGTGAAAAACTCTAAAACTCCTTCATTACCTTTTAGTGTAATATCATACACCTTATTATAACGATTAACAATTTTTGTAAAATCAGTGCCTTCTTCACTATATTTTTCAATTAGTGCCTCAGTAAAATAAAACTCATTTTGAAGCTTTTTGGCTAATTTCTGGCTCTTTTGATAAGTTTTCAAATTTAGCTTAACTGCTTCAACTTTTGCTTTGTGTATCCCTTCTTGAAGTGCTGATTTATAACTTCTAATAGTTGTTTCTTGATTTTGAAAAGCTTCTTTACGAACTTTAGCTAAGTAATCTTCAAGAGACAGATTATCTACATAGAGGGTGTTTCCCCCTATTTTAGTAGCCATAATTACTTTGTTATCAATAAGTTTTTTAAGCTCTTTAATTGTTAATCCAGATTGGATACTCGCTTCTTTAACTGTTGTGAGTGGGTTATATTGCTCTAACATTACTTTTCCCCACTTTCAGATTTAGAAACTGCTGATAGTTTCCCTTCTGTTGGAATTTCACTTAACTCACTATCTTTCTTTGGAAGTAAGTTATTTTTAGAGAGTATATCTTTGAAAAATTCTAAATCTTTTTCAAGCTCTGCGATTTTTTCAATAGAAATTAATTTATCTTTTTGAATATATTTAAGATAAGTATTAGTATCCATAGAAGAAGGCTTATCAGCAAGGATTTGTTTTGCTTTTACCTTATCAGCTTCTGCTTTTTTATCAGCAGCTTTTTTAGCTTCTGCTCCCATATAGTCTTTATAAGGTGTATCGCTACCACCAATCACTATTGCCCAATCTTTATCAGATAGCTTTTTCATATTCCCTATCTTAACCAGAGTTGGTTTGTGAATTTTAGATAATGTTTTAATATCTAAGGCTTCTATTCTCTCGTCAATAACAAGCAACTTAACATTTTTAGCAATATCTTTTTCTGCCCCGTCATTTGACATAGCTTGTGAAAATTCACTTTCATTTTTAAGCACGAGAAATATAGCTCTTTCAAGAGTTTTTCTTGAAATGTTAGTCGTATCAAGAACAGTCCAAAATAGCTCTTTATATTTCTTTCTAAGGACAATAAGTAAAAAAGCAAGTGCGAATTTATTAAGAATAAACTGATTTCCAGCTTTTCCAATTTCGTTGTTAAGAGTAATTACTTTTTCTGCGTCTGCTCTTTGCTCTGCTGTAAGAACAAGTTCAACACTTGTTTCAGTAGTTCCTGCTTCATTTTTATTCTCTGGTGTTACTGTTGTAGCCTCTGGCTCAATTGTCAAGTCACTCATAGTTCTGTTACCTCCAAAGGTAAATGTAAGGAAAGAAAAGCTATCATTTTATATAACCAAATATATAATGAACTGAACTATAATTCAGTTGCTCTTCTTTCTGCTTGTTTCTATATAAGTTCTCATTATCAGAACTCCAATCAATTCGTTTATCCATAACTTAGCTAAACAACCTGTTTCGCTTTTGTTATTTGTATTCTATCAGTAAATGTTCTCCAATGCTAATCATTGGAAACTTATCCGTTTCGTTGAACTTCATAAAGAAGAAAACTTTAACTTAGCTAACAACCTGTTTCGCTTTTGTTATTTGTATTGTGACAGATAAAGCTCTACAATGCTAATCTTACGAAAATTTAGATAAAATGACTTTTTCATAGTGTCTTGACACGGTGTCCGATGAATTTCTACTAAACCACTCCAGCATATAAACTAAAACCCTGTATAATAAAACAAATAATAATTTATAGGGTTTAATATATGAACAAACTTACACTTGAAACTTTAGAACGATGGCTATGGGATAGTGCTGATTTAATGAGAGGACATATTGATAGTTCTGATTTCAAAAACTATATCTTTGGACTACTGTTCTTAAAGAGAGCAAATGACCAATTTATAGAAGAAGCAAATATTGCTGTTGCTGATGACGGTGTAAGTTTAGAAGAAGCTCTTGAAGATGAAGACTACCACCAATTTTTTATTCCTACTGATGCCTATTGGTCTGAGCTAACTAAAAAGACTGAGAACATTGGTCAAGCTCTTGATAAAGCTTTTTCACTTATAGAAGAACATAATCCACAACTTGAAGGTGTTATGACTGCTGTTCATTTTGGAGATACAGAGAAACTTCCTGATAGCTTACTTTCAAGACTACTACAACACTTCAATAAATACTCTCTTGCTAATGAACACTTAGATAATCCAGATATTCTTGGAAGTGCTTATGAGTATTTAATCCGTGAATTTGCTGATGATGGTGGAAAAAAAGGTGGAGAGTTCTATACACCAAAAGAAGTAGTAAAATTAGTAGTAAGCCTTATAAAGCCAGAAGCTGGAAATAGTGTTTATGACCCTACTTGTGGAAGTGGTGGTATGTTAATCCAAAGTGCTAACTACATTAAAAATAATGGTGGAACTGTTGGTAAGTTTGTAGATGCCAAGTTATACGGTCAAGAGAAAAACCTTGGAACTTGGGCTATTTGTAAGATTAATATGAT
>Ga0256842_1000877_pt1 | contig 25938 bp, 23 predicted proteins | sample 4559240metaG_FD_185973 | JGI IMG/M metagenome (GOLD analysis project Ga0256842, IMG submission 185973) | Hydrothermal vent microbial communities from Guaymas Basin, Mexico - 4559-240 | ecosystem: Environmental > Aquatic > Marine > Hydrothermal vents | place: Mexico: Guaymas Basin | collected... | reverse complement strand
TTATCTCTATATTTGATACTTTGTAGTATAATTTCTATGATTATTATGTGCATTTTGATAAAACATAATAATCATCTTTTTGCTTATATCTTCCCTAATTTTTCATTTTTTTGTCTAAAGTGTAGTCCTACTCATAGAAGCAATAAATTTAAAGATAAAATTAAAGATTGGGAAGAGAAAGGATTAACTCTTTATTTTCTTCCTCCATACTCTCCTGAACTTAATATAATTTCATTATTGAAAAAAATCTTATGATTTTTAGAGACCTCTTGACTAATTTTAGAAAAAATTCTTCTATTAGAAAGTAATGAACCTGTGAAAATAATGGCTTCAATACTCATGGTTTGTTGCAATTCATCAAGTTCATTAGTTATAAATTCTAAAAAGCTTTCTACTACTCCATAGGAGAGTCCCAACTCATCAACACCTGCTAATTTAAAACTTATAGCAGTTCTGATAGTCATTAATGGGTCAAAGTGTGGTTTTCCATTTTTACTAATAAGCTTATAATCAATTCTAGGTCCTCTATCTCCTAAAAAACTCATTGCATTTTCTTCCAAAATTTTAGCACCCTCTGCTGGATTAGTAGTATCTACAAAATCTAAAATAATAGCTATTATTCCCCATAATTGATAAATACTAAAGTAGTTATCTTTAAAGTTAATTTCTAAAATCTTTTTATAATGTTCTGGAAATTTATTTTTATAATTATAAAGTAGCTTTTTGGCTTGTTTATCAGTTAGTTCTATTTGAGAAAATATATCTTTTATAGATTTAAAAGAGGTCTCAAATGAAAGATATTCAATAAGTCCAAATTTCTCACCTTGAATTATAATATTAGCATAATCTTTACAAAGATTAACTCCTGCCATATTTTTAAATTTATTATATAAATTATGCTCTTTAATTACAGAGTAAAATCCATCTATTTGTGGATTTAGATTTTCTGTACTAATAGGTAATTTGGGTATTCCCTTATCTCCTTTTACAATTAAAATATGTTTAGGTGATGCTACAATCTCTATTGGTTTTAATTCATCTTCTATTTTATTTAAAAGTAATATATCATTTGTTTCTATTTTGTTTTTAGATATAAATATGGTATCTATGTCTATATTATGAAGTTCTTGCATAAGTAGATACAAAATTGCATCATCAGGTAGTCTAAATCTAATTAATTCAGCCGTTATATCTTCATAATCTATAGTAAAATTTAGTCTCTTTTTTAACCTTATAGCAGGTTTTTCAAAAGAGGCTAAAGCTTTTAATTCATACTCTTCTATATTTGTATATTTTTCTACTGTAGCTAAATCATAAGCTAAAATATCAAAATCTATATTATTACAAATAGAAGATGGGATACCTACAAAATATTTTCCATAAAATGTATTAATCTCTATTATTTTACCCTTTTTTATTTTTTGTGCTGTTTCTATAAATTCAATTTGATAATTTCTATTATCTCCTTTACTATTATATCCACAAATATCACAATGGGTAAAAATATTATAAGAGTCTTTAATTTTATTTAAACATTTTGGACATGGAGGAAGAGATAGTTTTTTATCTTCTATTAACTTATATTGTTTGGTAGGCATATTCTCAACCATCGAAGCCTCTATATTATATAAAAAGATAGAGTGAGGTAAATTCTTAGAAAAAGTATTAGCAAACTCTTCTAATTTTTCTAAATTATCTGCTTCTATAAAAAAATTAAGTTCAAATCCATTTCTTAATATATTTCCATTAAGATTATACTCTTTTAGCTGTTTCAAAAATATTTTTTCATAAACTAAAGATGAAGAACGGTAATCGAATTTATACTCCAATATCATAAGTTATTCCTTTTATATAAGTATTAGCTGTAATATCAATTATTTTGAGATTAGGCTTCTTTATAGTGACTTTTATATTAAATGATTTTATATAATCAATGATTACTCTCTCCATAGTTTTACTAGCTTCTATTACTTCATTTGTCATATTAAATGTACTGTCTTCACCAATAACAAAAGGAATAACCCCTACTATTTTAGTATGAGGTAAATCACCCATCATCTCTATCATCTGTAGAGTCTGTAACATTTCAACTTCATGAGCTGAACCATTCCAAGTAATATAGTCAGGTACTTTATCAAAATCAAAAGAGTAAACATCTCCTATTTTACCATTATCAACATTTACACAATCAATAAGTATAACTTTATCATAATCTGTAATTATAGGAATAAGTCTTTGAGCTAATGTTCCACCATCAATAATATCTACAATATGTTCTTTTGAATTAAAATTATATTTTTCTTCAATAAAATTTGCTAAATGTGGACCTATACCCTCATCTCCAAATAGGATATTTCCTATACCCAATATTAAAATTTTCAAATCTTTCCTTTATTTATTATAATACTAATCAAGAGGGAAGAGGGAAAAAGGAAAGGAATGTGCAAAAAACTAAAAGAGGAGATATTCTACACTGGTATTTATTTCGACAAAATTCTATTTTTCCCTCTTGATTAATACTATTAAATAAGATTAGAATTTTAATTCTAACCTTACTCTTTTAATGTTTTTTATGCCATTTCATACCAGAGAAGATAGCGTCCATTGCCCCTTCTTTACCATAAACTGCATTAAAAATTGCCATATAAACATGACCTAATACAAATAGAATTACACCCCACATAGTGATATGATGTATCTCTCTTACCATTGCTAATCCACCCATCATCACCTCTAGGCTCATCATAGGGTCATAAAGAAATCCTCCCAACCCCTCATGATAGACATGAACATAGAGTATAAATCCTGTAATGATTAATAGAAACATCATTACATAAAAACCTGCATAAGCTACAAATTGAACAGGATTGTAAACCCCGCTTAATTTTGGATGTTTATTAATAAAAAGATAATATCCTATCTGTTTTGTCCAGATAATAGGATTTAAAATATCTTTTATAGCATCTCTTTCCATTTGATGTTTTCTTCCAAAAATAAAAAGATAACTTTTATAAAAAATTACCCAAGTCATTATAAAACCAAAAATAATATGCCAACTTCTAAAAAGTGCATACATAAAATTTGTAGGCTCTGGATTTGGGATAGGGCTTATAAATGGTACAGCGATATAAAATCCTGTAATAGTTAAAACCACAATAGAGATAGCTCGAATCCAATGTTGCCATCTATACCCAGCACTAAACTCCATCTCTTGTTCTATTTCACACTCTTTAGCTACAACAGAACTATCTGTATTTACATTTTCCATTTTAGCTCCTTATATGCTACATGCTCCACCATAAAGTGGGTCAACTTTATATTCACTTAGTTTATTTCCTTTTATATCCATTACATGAACAGCACATGCAATACATGGGTCATAAGAATGAATAATTCTAATAATCTCTAATGGTTTTGTAATATCTAAAATTTTAAGACCAACTAAATCAGCTTCATAAGGTCCTTTTACCCCATTGGCATCTTCAGGAGAGGCATTCCAAGTACTTGGAACTACAGCTTGATAGTTTTCACATACACCATTTTTAATTCTAATCCAATGGCTTAACATTCCTCTTGGAACATCTCCAATTCCTCTACCTTTATACTCTTTATCTTTATCAATTACATAAGGTGCACATGTCTCTTGGTCAACTTTGAGATTTTCAATAAGATTATTAAATGCTATAATTGCATTATCTGCAATAATTCCACATTGTAATGCTCTAGCTGCTGTTCTACCTAATGTTGTAAAGAGTGCTTTAACAGGTAATCCTGTCTCTTTTAAGAATGTATTAACAGAGTTTTGAACTATTTTATTTCCTCTAGCATAACTTACAAGCAGACAAGCAAGAGGACCTACCTCCATAGGTTTACCATCATATCTTGGTGATTTAATCCAACTATATTTACCTTTTGGATTTAGTAATTTAGAGTGAATCATTTCTCCATCTGGTCCTACACTTTCACCATCTACAAGACCTGTATAGTTAGGATTTGTTTTACCATCATAAGGGTGAAGTGGTTCATTATCTGCATACCAAGAGTGTGTTGCCTCTTCAGTAATTAAATCCTCATTAATATCAAATACTTTAGTTAAATCAGCATTTTCAATATATCCACTATCAAATAGATATTGGTCTCGTCCAACCATAAAATCTCTAAATGCCATAAAGTTTTTAACACCAACAGGTTTAACAACTGATATTTCAGTTTTAAACATCTCTGCAGCCATTTTAATATCAGCAATATAAGCGTTTTTAACAAAATTTGCCATTTTTTTATATTTTGTTAAATATTCACCCATTCGTGAAGGGTCTAAAATATCCATTACACAACTAACACCACCAACAACTAACGATTGTGGGTGAGGTTGCTTTCCACCAAAAATTGCCAAGAGTTGGGCTGCGATTCTCTGCATCTCCAGAGCTTTTAAGTAGTGAGCTAAAGCAATTAAGTTCTGTTCAGGTGTAAATTTATAAGTTCCATGTCCCCAATAAGCATTAGCAAAAGGTCCAAGTCCTTGTGGATGTTTTGCAAATTTAGCTACAGTCTCTTTTACTTTTTTAAGGTCATTAACACCTGTTCCAATAGGATTATTTGTATATTTAAATGCTAATTCACTAGCTTTCTTCTCATCTGCACTAAGAGCAGAAACAATATCCACCCAATCAACACCATGAAGATGGTAAAAATGAACCACATGGTCGTGCATAAATAGTGCTGCATTCATAAGTGTTCTAACTAATTCTGCATTTAATGGAATTTTAATTCCTAAAGCATCTTCTACAGCTATTGTACTTTTGAGATAGTGAGAATATGTACAAACACCACAAATTCTTTGCATTAAAAGAGGAACATTTCTAGGATCTCTACCTTTTGCAATAACTTCTAAACCTCTCCATAAGGTAGATGATACAAATGCATCTTGTACTATACCATCATCTCCAACTATTACTTCTGCTCTTAAGTGTCCTTCAATTCTAGTGATTGGGTCAACGACTACTCTTTTTGGTCCTGATGGTAAATCTGATTTTTTAATCTCTACCTCTTTTTTTACTTCTGTTGTTGTATTGTTTTCATTCATTTTCTATCCTCCTCTCTACTCTTTTGGTTTTTTAATAGTTGATATAGCTGCATGTGCTGCAATACCTACAGCTGTTACACTTAAGAGTGTCATTCCAATTTTATCAGCTGTTGCATCAGCACCCATTCCACCAAATACACTATTATAAAGTTTATCTGATAGTGGCTCACCTACAACACCCATAGTATCCCAAAAATCAGGTTCACTACAACCCATACAACCAAATCCTACCTGTACAGGCCAAGATGTACCTTGATTAAATTTATTTTTTGAACAGTTATTGAAAGTATAAGGTCCTTTACAACCTACTTTATAAAGACAGTATCCATCTTTTGCACCTTCATCACCAAATTGTTCCACAAACTCACCTGCATCAAAGTGACCTCTTCTTTCACATAAATCATGAATTCTAAGTCTATAAGCCCATTTGGGTCTATTATACGCATCTAGTGCAGGAAGTGTTCCATAAAGAATATAATGAAGAAGAGTTCCTACGATATTCTTTTCACTAGGTGGACACCCTGGTACATTAATAACTGTTTTATCTGTTATCTCACTAAGTCCAACTGCTCCTGTAGGATTAGGAACTGCAGCTTGAACACCACCAAAAGATGAGCATGTACCAATAGCAAAAATAGCTGCAGCATGTTCAGAGGCCTCATAAGCTATATCTTTCCCTTTTTTTCCATGACCACCAATAGTTAAATATGAACCTGCATTACCTGTAGGAATTCCACCTTCAACCATTAAGATATATCTACCTTTATATTTTTCAATAGCCCCTTCTAAATTCTCTTCGGCTTGCCACCCTGCTGCGGCCATAAGAGTTTCATGATACTCTAAAGAGATATAATCAAAAATTAAACTATCAATAGTTGGTTCTGCACTTCTAAGTAAAGACTCACTACACCCTGTACACTCTGCCATATGTAACCAAACAATAGGTAATCTATCAGCTACTTTAACAGCATCTGCTACAAGTGGTGTAAATTTTGCAGGAAGTGCTAACATAGCTGTAATCATACCCGCCCATTTCATAAAGTCTCTTCGAGAAAATCCATTTTCTTCAATTACACTATCTATAGAATTATGTTCATCTATCTTTGGTAACTTTTTTAATTGCCCAATTCGCTTCTTAAATGACTCATACAAAGAGTCATAAGAAGTATCCATATTATTAATGCTCATCTACTTCTCCTTTTAAATTAATGTTCATTTACCATTTTAAAAAAAATAAACTTAATTTAGTATGAATATTCATTCAATGTATATCTTATATGTAAAATTGAAACTTTGGAAACATTTTTTTAATAAAAAAAAATTAATTTAAAATATAATTAGTTATATACTGCTTTTTTATATTATAAAACAGTATTGTTTTTTATCAATGATAAATTATTTTTGATATAGAAAATAGTTTATCAAAGATTTTATATAGTGCTAAAATTACTCCAAAAGAGCCAATAACAACAAATATTTCTGCAATATGTGGATTATAAAAAATAAACTCTTTAATGGTTTCATACTCTCCATATTTTTCAAATCCTGTACCAAATCTATTACTCATAGGGTAGGCATTTCCTCCATAGACAAATACATATCTGCCTAAATATGTACCTATAATAGCTGATATAGAACCCCAAATAATCCATATTTTATTAATATTTTTTTTAAATCCTAAAACAAATGGAATACCAATGGCTAAAGCTAGATATATATAAAAATAAAATTTAAATTCTCCAAATAGAATAATAGCACCCCAATTTTTATCAATAAAAAGATAAGCTATTGCTTCATAGGCCCCAAGTAGAGCTATCATATATAGAGTAGTAACTCTTAATAGGTTAATTAGTTTATTAAATTCATTTTTTAAACTATTTTTATACTCTATAAATGAATATATAATCATAATTGCAATGGCAGAAACAGATGCAGATATAATAAAATATAACATTAATATTGGATAAGTTGTCCATAGATGTCTTGCTGTATTCATATCAAATAGTTTTGCTTGTATATAAAACTCTATTAAATCTATAATTATACTTAATAATAAAATAGGAATGGCTATTTTTTTTGCCCACTCTCTATTTTTTGTAATTATTAGATATATTTCAAATAGAACAAAAGGTATATATATAGCATAAAGGGGTAACATAAGCCACATTCCAGCCCCCCAATTTGGAGTTAAAAACATCCAATGAATATGAAATATATTTAAATCAACAGCTATTGTAAAAAGCCCTGCAAAAACCATTACTAAACCTAAAGTCATAAATCCAGATGCTGTTTTTTTAATAACCTCTATATCAAAAAGTTCAGCAAGTGCCACAAAAAAAATAATAGCACTTCCACTATAAATCATATACATATAGTTTACAATATAGAGTGTCCAAGGTTGCTCTCTATAAACTTCTCCTCCTGAGCCAAAAATTGCCTCTTTCATTGCTTGAGCTACTTGATAAGAACCTATATTTAAACCTGCATCATGTGCATTTGCTGTAAGTAAAAAATATCTCTCATTAAAAACTTCATAAATTCCCCAAAATCCAAAAAATAAAAAAATATATGCTAAAAGCATAGTTTTATTAAATAGTAACTCTTTTATTGAAACTCTATTTATCTCAACTCCTGCTATTATATTTTTATCCATTGTGAACTCCTTTTATTTTTAGCTTTTTTTATAATTGGTTTAAAACTTTCCCATGTATATATAGTTGTATTATGTGCTATGGAGTTTTCTGCAAATTGAGGATTATTTTCGGGAAATAGATATAATAATTTAGGCACAGTTCCTTCACTCTCTTTAAGTACAAAAAACCTTCTTCTTTTTAAGAGTTGTACCAATTCACTATTTTCATTATCTAAATCTCCAAATAGTCTTACTTTTGTAGGACAAGTAGCTTGACATGCTGTTGTTGTTTTTCCTTTTGAAATTCTTGTATCATAACAAAAAGTACATTTATCAATAGCAACATATTTATCATCTACAAATCTAGCATCATAAGGACATGCTTCCATACACCCTTTACATAAAATGCACTTATCTTTATCAGCCATAACTATTCCACCATCTGCAAAATAACTAGCACCTGTCGGACATACATCTACACAAGGAGCATCTTGACAATGGTTACATTGAGATGGATAGTAGTTTACAAATGGATTTCCAAAAATAGAGTGTTCAGTTTGTCCAACCCAAATTCTCTGTTTATCAGCTCCAAGTTGCACACCATTTTCTTCTTTACATGCAACTTCACACGCTTTACAATTAATACAATTTTGATAATCTAATGCCATCGCGAAATTCATAATTAGACCTTTCTTATCTTTACGCTAGTTTCGTGCATTACAGCACTACCAAAAACAGTTTCAATATTATCTTTAATAATTATATTGTCACTAGCTCCATTTCTATAACCTAGAGTTAATCCATCACTATTTGCTCCAAATCCATGCACATAAAAAACTACATTTTCAATAATTTTATTGGTTGGATAGGCTTTTATTTTTACCTCTCCTATTGAACTTTTAACTTCCACTAAATCACCATAATTAATTCCTAATTTATCTGCTTGATTTTTATTTATCCAAATATAGTTTTCTCTAACTAAATCTAATAACATTGCATTATTGGCTGTTGAATTTTGGGTAAATTGTGCATGTCGTCCTGTAATAAATTTAAACTCCCCTTTTGGAGTCTCTTTATATAATTTATCCTGCCAAGTTGGCATACCATCTGTGCCTTTTTGGGTTAAAAAGGTTAAGTTACACTCTATTTTTCCTGATTGAGTTTTTACCTTACCTTGTATTGAGGCTAATTCTTTTTTATCAATACAATCACCACTATAAATTTCAGAGTTTAGATTTTCTTTTAAAACACTATAATATTTTTTATTTTCAGGATAATATCTATATCTATTTTCACCAATTTTTTTAAAATACTTTTCCATATTTGGATAATAGACACCTTTAGCTTTAAGGGTTTTATATGCTTTTTCGCCATATTTTTTAGTAAATAGTTCTCTGTTTAACTCCTCTTGAGAAACTTTAAATAGGTCAGTTAAATCAAATCCATCTTCATTATAAACCTCTATGTCGCCTCTATCTTTTATTTCATCTTGAACATCTTCATCATATTTTTTAGTTATTTGCCATAGAGGGCGAGAGATTTTTTTTGATAACCCTTTTAATATTTCAAATATAGGTTTACTATTATATAGAGGCTCTATTACTTTTTGTCTAAGTGCTATTGAGGGTTCAACTCCACCAAAACTTTTAATTGGGTCTTCTCTCTCTAAATAAGTACATTCAGGCAAAATAACATCACTCATAATAACAGTATCACTTGGCATAGTATCTATAGTTACAACTAAATCCATTTTTTCAAAGAGTTTTTTTGTTTTAGCCACATTTGGAACACTTAACATAGGATTTTGTTTATATGTAAACATAGCTCTAATTGGATAAGGTGATTTATTTTCTATTATTTTGTTTCTCCAACCTATCCAACTTCCATTTCCACCAATAATCGAAGCTACATCTTTATCTATTCTTCCTTTAGCATTAGCATACATTGGAGCATTTATATTATGAGATATTAGAGGTAGTTTTTTTCCAAAAACAATACCACCTTTTGTATCTATTCCACCCCCTAATGCTGTAAAAATTGCTGTAGCTCTTCTAAATTGAAAATCTTGAAAACTCCAAGCTGTTCTTCTTCCTTGATAATATATAGCTCTAGGAGCTGATGCCATAAAATCCCTAGCAATTTTTACTATTTTATTGGCTTTTATTCCTGTAATTTTTTCTGCCCACTCTGGAGTATAGTTATTTGAAATAATATGTTCTTTATACTCCTTAAAACCATTAACATTCTGTTCTACAAATTTTTTATTATAAAGTCCCTCTTTAATTGCAATATAAGTTAATGCCAATACAAAAGCTAAATCTGTACCAACTTTTATTCCTAACCACTCATCTGCTAATACAGCTGTATTTGTATATCGTGGGTCAACTACAATTAAAGTTGCACCTCTTCCCCTTGTTCGTTTAAATATATCCATTGTATCAGGAGTAACAATCGCTTCGGCTCTATTAGCACCTGACATTATTATATAATTTGCATTTTCTAAATCGGCTTGTCCATAAGCTCCAATAGTTAAGGCATGAGCAGAAACTGTTGTTTGTAAACATATAGAGGCGTGATTTACAAAATTTGATGAACCAATTTTATTGGACATAAAACTTTTAAAAGTATGCTCTGCCATTCCCTCACCTGCACAATATCCAATAGTTGAACGGTTATCTTTCTCTTCTTCTAATATCTCTTTAAGTCCTTTAAACTCTTTTGTTCCATTTAAAATAGCCTCATAAGCCTCGTCCCATGTAACTTTTTTAAATTTTCCATCTCCTCTTTTTCCAACTCTAAGAAGAGGAGATTTTAGTCTATCAGGGTCATATAGAGCATGAACTCCTGCTACACCTCTTGGACATAACATATTTCTTGATTTTGGAAAATATGGATTTGGGTCAAGCTTTTTAACTATTCCATTTTCTACTTTTGCAACTCCTGCACACTTATTTACACACATTTCACATAAAGTAGGAACTTCTTTAATTGTAGTAGTATCACTTTTTTTACTATCTTTAGCTAAAAGATTAATACTACTAAGAGATGTACCCCCTACAATAGTTAAAGCAATACTGCCTTGAAGAAATTTTCTTCTTGATACCTCTATTTTCATATTTTATCCCTTAAAATCTATATCTAATATAAGCTCGAATATCTTGAGACTCTTCTATAGTATTAGATAACATAGATTGAGACATTACATCACCTGCTTTTGCTCCTGCTTTTAAATCAGCTATTTTAATTGGTGTTCCACCTGCACCAAAGAAACCTTGTGAACCTGTATAGTCATATTTAATTTTTGTATATCTAATTTGAGCAGATAACCCTTTAGTAATTGGTTGAGTATAATATAGTTCAATAGCATCACCTCTAGTTGCTAATTTAGAACCAATCATAGTATCCTCTCCATAGGTAAATGGTCTCCAATATTTACTACCATGATTATATTCTATTCCAAATTTACCATTTAGTGGTTCTACTGGCATTTGTGTTCCAATCCAATAAGATGTACCAGTTTGCTCCTCTCCTACACCTGCACCTACTGCACCGTTTGGAGACATCATTCCCATAATTTGAGTATCACTATCTGGAAGAGATTTACTCCAAGCAAAAGAGGCAAATAGTTTAGTATCGCTTAGAAAATCTATATCTTCATTAACTCCATCTATTAAAAATGAGATACCTGCACCTAGCATATCACCTGTAGTTATAAATTTCATTGTTTGTCCTGTTGGGTCGTTTTGAAAATCTTGTGCAAACCCTGGTACATTAAAAGCTTTATATGCTGTAGTCTCTATTTTATATTGACCATCATCATAAGGTGTAAAGATAAATCCTCCAAGTCTTATATCATCTAATACATCAGAAGCACCAGCATAAGAGGCAGAGTCACCTTTTCCATCAAATTTAGCTACTGCATTGGTTGAGCCTTGACCTAAACATAGTTTAAATGACATACCACTAATGCCTGTTAATTTTTCAAGCTTAATTTTAGAACTTGCTCCATCAAATTCTAAATCAATAAGATGTCCTAGAGGAGATTGTGCTATATCATCTTCTCTTAAATTAGATAAAAAACCTGTGGTTGATGGTCTTCTTCCTATACTAGCTGTCCACTCTAAACCTGTATTTAAAAAATTATCCCCTAAATATAGCCAATAGGCTTGTCTTAATTTAATATTATTATTTGTCAAATCTTCATTAATTACCCAATCAAAAGTATCAAATCCTGATGAAAAACCTCTTTGAAAAGTGCTACCACCATTATCAGGCATATTTGCACCAAAGGCTTTATTGTAAGAGAGTTGTCCTTTGAATATTAAGTTTTTAATAGGAGTATATGCCATATTTAACCAAAGTCTATTTGAGTATAAATCACTATTTTCTCTTTTTGAGCCATCTGCCATATCATATTCAATATTATCTAGCGAGGTTCGAAAATCAACACTCCATTTAATATTATCTTTAGCATCATGTGCTTTAACCTCAGTAAGCTTTTTTTGTAATCTTTCTACTTTTTTTTGTAACTTTAAATATTCAACTTTAGCATCAAATTTTTCTGACGCAGACAATAGTGTAACCATTGTAGCAATTGATGATAACGCAATAATTTTTATTCCTAATTTAAACATCTCTTCTCCTTTCTAACTTTTAAGAGTTATAACTCCACCACAAACAAAAGAAACTATAAAATGAATATTCATTCATTTTTATAACAAAAAAATAATCTCTTATTATCTATAAAATAAAAAACATTTATATTAAGAATATTATCAATTTTTTTATAAGGTAGTAATTAATAAAAATGAATATTCGTTCATCTTTATTAATACTACCTAAAAGGCAGTATTAATAATATATTAATTATTTGCATATTTTTCATATAAATAATTAGATAATTGTGCAATTTCATCTTCTGTTAATGCACCTTTTAAAGACGGCATAAGACCAAATTTTTTAATGGCTCTCTTACCATAAAGAGATTTTCTTTTATTTGGGTTTTGTATATACTCTTTAATAAAGGCTGAAAATTTCTCTTTCGTTTTTGTTTCTTCTTTTAATTTTGCTATTAAATCATCAACATAAGGGGCAGGAGTAACATAACTATTGTCATATCCTCCATCATTTGTTATTCCTAATACAGTAGCGTGGCATTTTGCACAATTTTTAGTAAAAAGTTTCTCTCTTGGGTCAACCTTTTCGACTTTTTTAGGTTTTTTTGCATTTATAAGTTTTTTTTCATTTTCAATTTTATTATATAGATATTCAATTAATAAATCTTTCTCCTCATCACTTATAGCACCTTTAAGAGATGGCATAAGTCCAAATTTTTTAATTCCTTTATTTCCATAAAGAGTTTTTCTTTTATTTGGATTTTCTATATACTCTTTAATAAAAGCTGAAAATTTCTCTTTTGTTTTTGTCTCTTTTTTCAATTTTTCTATCAATTCATCAACATAAGGTGCAGGAGTAACATAACTATTATCATACCCTCCATCATTTGTTATTCCTAATACAGTAGCATGACACTTTGCACAATTTTGTTTAAATACCTCTTCGCCTGTTTGTTGAGAAAAAAGCATAGTTGTTGCTAATGGAACAAAAAAGAATATTTTTTTTAGTTTCATAATGACACTCCTAATTTAAATTTTAACTTAAATTGTATCACAAAACAACTGAATATTCATTCGAATAATCATAATTATAATCTAAAATAATTATTTTATTATGCAAACAGAGCAAACATCAAAACTACGAAAAACAAATGTAGCTTTTTCTATATCTTTTAAACCTATCATTGCCTTAATAGCAACACCTTGTTCATTTTTATCTCCTTGAGATAAATTCCATTGGGTTGGAACAATAATTTTATACTCTTTTATTAAACCATTTTCTACTTTAGTTTTATGAATTAGTGAACCACGAGCTGCCTCTACTATCCCTACTCCATTAAAATTATCTATTTTAATATTAGAATTAAATGAACATGAGGGTTGATTAATATCTAAATTTGATAAAAGCTTTTTACTATGGTTTAAAAGAATTCCTATCTCATAAACTCTTGCAAATATTCTAGTTAAAAAGGAATCTTTATATCTTTTATGTAGATTTTTAATAATTGGTTGTTTATTTATCATACCTCTAGCTAATGAACCCACCTCATAATGTTTGTTCTTATAGACAATATCCTTTGCTACTGTATTTAAATGTGAATGTTCTTTAATAAAACGAATATCTACATTTGAAATTTGAGTAGGTATAGATTTTCCTTTTTTAAAAAGTGAAGAGTCTCCAAAAACAATAAATCTACTATGACTTTTTCCTATATCTGTCATATTGTTAGATATAAGAAGTTGTATAACTCTACCAAAATCTCCACCTATTTTGGGTAGTTCAACTACAGAGCTTATTTCTAAAATTTTATCAAGTTTCATTCCTATAACTATTTGTTCAAAAAACTTTATAGTTTCATCAATAATATTTTCTGCTTGTATAATATCAACATAGGTTGGGTCACAAGTTACTCCAAATGGAATAGCATAAGATGAGTGGGGCCATTGTCCTGCAAATATTGCTAAAGCCTTTGTAATTGTACTAGCTAAATATGAAGCCTTAAGTGCATGATTTTCATTGGTTTTAGTTAAAGTTATTTTTTCCAATTGTGGTATAATTGTAAGATATAACCATTTAATATGATTTTGTATCAATTCACAAGTTAAAGTAAATTCTCTAATATCTTTTGCTTTTTCTGTTAATCTTGCTTCAATTCCTGCTTTTAAATAACCATTTTCTAATGCTTTAACTGATGCAATTAAATGGGCATGATTACATATACCACAAACTCTAGGAGTTATTACTAATGCGTCCATAGCCGATTTATTAATTAATATATTTTCAATGCCACGAGAAAAACCATAATTAATTTTAATATCTTCTATTCTTTTATTTCTAAAAGTAAAATCTAATTCTGTTTCACCCTCTATTTTTTCAATTATTTTTTTGACTATCATAATCTATTATCTTCTGTTCCAATCTCTTTATTGTAAAGCTTTTTGCTATTCCTGTAGCTGTTAAATATGCTCTCATAGGAATTCCTAAAGGCATTTTTGCAGGTATTCCCATATTTGTTTTGGTTTGGAAGAGAAAAGATTTTGGAAATTCTGGCTCTGTACACCCAAAACATGGTGTTCCTGCTATAGTTTTAGAACTTATATCATTCCATAATATTCTATTACAGCTTCCTCTTGTAAATGGAGCTTGACAACCATTTTCATAAAATAGACAACCCTCTTTTAATCCCCACCCTTTAGTATCTATTTTCCACTCAAAATATTCACTTCTACTACAACCTGTATGAACAGTAATTCCATAAAGTTCTTGAGGTCTATGAAATTCATCTATAGGAATTTTTTTATTTTTACTTAACATTAATAAAACATAAGAGAGCCATTTAGGGTGTATTGGACAGCCTGATATAGATATTAGTTTATGAGCATATTTTTGATATTCTAATTTTTTTTCATCTTTATTAAAACAGAAACCTGATATATTTTCAGGTTCATTCTCTTTAAAAACTCCTCCAAAAGTGGCACATGTTCCTACTGTAATAATCCATCTTGCTCTATTGGCATAATCTTGAATAAGGTTATAAATATTTATTCCATATTTAGTTAAATCTTTTTTAAAAGAGCCTTCTAATATTAAAATATCACAATCTAATTTTTTTTCTGCTATATCTGTAAAATTATATTTTGTATCTAAAAGAGGGTGATAAATAAGCTCAAAATAAGACATAATTAAAAAAAATTCTGGGTGATTAAAAAAAGAGTGAGCATTACCATTACAACTAATTGATTGTAACCAAAGTAGTTTAGGTAATTTTTTCATCTTTTAAGCTTTTAGTGCATTAAAAATATTAATAGATATATCATCAATATACTCTTCTATATCTTTTGGTAAAACACTTTCACCTTTTAAAAATACCATTCCACCTAAATATCCCATAAATAGTCCAAATGCAGAAAAAAAGTCTTGATTTTTTAATTCACCTGATGCTACTCCATTATTAAAAAATACCATAATTTCAGTAATAAACCTAGAGATACATAACATACCCTCACAACCATTATTAAATACCTCTCTATGAGATAGATAAACTCTTAAAAAGTATTCTATCATTTCAGGTCTTTTTTTTGCCATTTGAAAATATAGGGTTACAATATCTTTTATTTTATCTTTTGTTGATATATCTTTTTTATTTACCTTTTCTATCTCATCTGCTAATACATTTGATGTATATTTAATAATCTCTTTTGCCAATACATCTTTAGACGCAAAGTAGTTATACAAATTACCTACACTCATTTTTAATTTCTTTGCTATATCAGGTATAGTTGTTTTATGAAAACCATTTGTAGAAAAAAGTTCTAACGATACTTGTATTATCGCTTCTCTTTTCAGTGCTTTTTTTTCAGCTATTTTCACTATATTCCTTATTTATTTAATTAATGTATTTTATCATAATTATTATATAAGAAGTTGTTTCTTTTAAGTTTTAAAAGCTAAAATCCTCAAAAATTATCTAAAAAATAGAAGAGAGTAATGTCTGAAACATTTAAATTAACAATAAAAGGCACAGTTCAAGGTGTAGGTTTTCGTCCATTTATATATACTTTGGCAAAAAAATATAATTTAAAAGGGACAATAAGCAATAACTCTAATGGTGTGGAGATTTTAATTAATTTGACTAATATTAAAGATTTTATATTTTCTATAGAAAAAAATCTTCCCTCTTTAGCTAAAATTAATTCTATAGAAATAGAAAATATTAATTATATAGAGTTTAAAGATTTTAAAATTATAGATACTAAAAATATGGGAGATATAAAATCTAATATACCACCTGATATTAGTATTTGTAAAGAGTGTGAAAAAGAGTTATTCAACCTAAATAATCGTCGTTATGGTTATCCATTTATTACTTGTACTAATTGTGGTGTTAGATACTCTATTATTTATGATTTACCTTATGATAGAGCTAAAACATCTATGAAAAAATTTAAAATGTGTAAAGCTTGTGAGGCAGAGTATAATAATCCATTAAATAGAAGATACCATGCACAACCTATAGGATGTTGGGATTGTGGGGCGAATTTATCCCTTTGGGATAAAAATAAAAAACTAATAATAAATAATGAAAAATTGATTGATAATGTTGTTACACTCATTAAAGAGGGACATATTTTAGCTATTAAAGGTGTAGGAGGGTATCATTTAGTTTGTGATGCAAATAATAAAAAAGCTATTCAAAAACTAAGAGATAGAAAAAAACGCCCTGCAAAACCATTTGCTATAATGGTTAAAGATATAGAAATGGCAAAAGAGTTAGTTTATATTAATCAAAAAGAAAAAGAGCTATTAATCTCTAAAGAGAAGCCTATAGTTTTATTAAAAGCAAAAAAAATAGATAAAGATATTGCACCAAATATCTCAAAACTTGGTATATTTTTACCATATACCCCTTTACATCTTTTAATTTTAAAAGAATTAAACTCTCCATTAGTTGCTACAAGTGCAAATATTACAGATGAACCGATAGCTACAACTACAGATGATATAAAAAAATTATCTAATATATATGATTATTTAGTTGATAATAATAGAGATATAGTTAATGGGTGTGATGATAGTGTAGTTATGGTTATTAGAAATCAAACTATATTTATTAGAAGAGCTAGGGGATATACTCCTATATCTATTGAATTACCATATAAATTAGATAAAAAGGTTTTAGCAGTTGGAGCAAATCAAAAAAATACTATAGCTATAGGATTTGATAATAAAGTAATTTTATCACCACATATTGGAGATTTAGATGGAATTAAATCAATAGAGTATTTTAAAGATAATATTGAAAATCTAAAAAGAATTTATCGTTTTAAGCCTGAAATAGTAGTTTATGATAGACACCCAAATTATGAAAGTAGCAAATATGCAAAAAGTTTAGATATAGAAGGAAAAGAAATTCAACACCATTATGCACATATTTTGGGAGTTATGGCAGAAAAGGGTTTAACTAAAAAGGTTTTAGGAGTAGCTTTTGATGGAACAGGTTATGGAGATAATGGTAAACTTTGGGGTGGAGAGTTTTTAATTTGTAATTATAAAGGGTATAAAAGAGTAGCTTATATTAAATATTTTAAACTTTTAGGTGGAGCAAAAGCTATTAAAGAGCCAAAAAGAGTGGCTTTAAGTCTGCTTTTTGATATATATGGAGAAAATGCTTTAAATTTAGATAACCCTACTATTAAAGCATTTACATTAAAAGAGCTAAAAACCCAATATTTAATGTGGAAAAAGGGTTTAAACTCCCCTTTAACTTCATCAATGGGGAGATTATTTGATGCTATAGCATCTCTAACTGATATTTGTCAAGTTATGAGTTTTGAGGGGGAGAGTGGTATAAGAATGGAGGAGTATTATAATAAAGATATTAAAGAGTTTTATTCTTTTAATTTTATAGATAATCAAATAGATATTTCGCCAATAATAGAAAATATAGTTCAAGAGAAAAATAAAGTAGTAGCAATTTCTAAATTTTTTAATACTTTAGTTGAAATTATATTTACTATATATAAAGAGCATAATTTACCATTAGTTCTAAGTGGGGGAGTATTTCAAAATAGAGTACTTTTAGAACTTATTTTAGATAAAATCCCAACAGCAATCATTAATAATCAAATTCCTCCAAATGATGGAGGAATTTCTTTAGGACAAGTAGTTTCTACACTTTCCATAAAAAAAAGTTAAATTATTAATTTTATTTAATTCCATTTTAATAATAATTTGCTATTATATAATAAAAATGAATATTCATTCATAATTAAAGGAGAGATTTTATGGAATTGTCGTTATTAATTATTTTTTGGTATGGGGTTTTACACGCATTTGGTCCAGACCATTTAACAGCTATTGCTGATTTTTCAATAGGAAAAGATAAAAAGAAAACACTTCTTATTACAGTGCTTTTTGCTATTGGTCATGGATTAAGCCTCTTTATATTTGCTAAAATTTTAGAAAATATTGAAATCTCTCCAGAAATTTTATCTTATGGAGATATTATTTCGGCAACAGTTATTATGGGTATGGGAATATATCTGCTCTTTATGGTAGCAACCAATAGAATTCATCTTAAAACACATAAACATAATGGGAAAGAGCATATACATATATGGTTTGGAAATATACACTCTCATCATGAAAATATAGATAAATCTTCTTCTTTTACAATGGGACTTTTAATGGGAATTGGAGGGGTTAGAGGAATGCTTATAACACTTGGTGCAGTGCAAGGTGGTGCTGTTAATTTTAGCATGGTTGGAGCATTTACAGCAGGAGTTATTTTAATTTTTATTTCATTTGGACTATTGATTTTATATATAAATGAAAAATTTTTAAATAATTTGAAAAATGTAAGAAGAACTTTTGCATTAGCAGGTATAATATCATTAATAGTAGGAATGAATATTCTTTCAACATAAATAAGGAGAGACTTAATGTGTATTGAGTGTGGTTGTAGCGTAAGAGGAAAAGAAGTAGAACATTCACATGGTCATTTAGAAGAAGATGAACATAAACATGAACATCTACATGATAATCCTCAATTAAATGATAAAAAAACAGTTTCTGTAATAAAAAAAATTTTAGATAAAAATAACCATGAAGCAGAACATAATAGAACTCATTTTAATTCTAAAAAAATATTAGGAATTAATTTAATGAGTAGCCCTGGAAGTGGGAAAACAACGCTTTTGGAGTATTTAGCTGAAGTTGCCGATTTTAAATTTTGCGTAGTTGAAGGTGATTTAGAGACTAATAAAGATGCAGATAGATTAAAAGCAAAAAATATTCCTGCAGTTCAAATACAAACAGGCTCTGCTTGTCATTTAGATGCTTTTATGGTGCATAAAGGATTACATCATCTATCTTTAGATAATATTGATGTATGTTTTGTAGAAAATGTAGGAAATTTAGTTTGTCCTGCAAGTTATGATGTAGGAACTCATTTAAATATTGTTTTAGTTTCTGTTCCTGAAGGTCAAGATAAAATAGCAAAATATCCTGTAATGTTTAGACATGCTGATTTAGTTTTAATAACAAAAACAGACCTTTTACCATATTTTAAATATGATATTGAAGCTGAAAAAAAAGAGGCAAGAAGAATAAAACCAAATGTTGATATTTTAGAGATAAATATTAATGATATTGACTCTATTAAAGCAGTAGCAGATTGGATTGAATTTAAAAGGAAAATGCGTTAATGTGTTTATCAATTCCTAGTAAAGTAGTTAAAATTTCAGAAGATAAAACAGTATGTACAGTTGATACTATGGGTGTTAAAAGAGATGCAAGTCTTTTAATGATGGGAGAAGATGGTGTAAAGATAGGTGATTTTGTACTACTTCATATCGGTTTTGTAATGGAAAAGATAGATGAAAAAGAGGCATTATCATCTATTGAAACCTATAAAGAGATACTTGAAGCTATGGATGAAGAGGAACGGCGACAAGCAATTTTAGAAGATGATAATTGTGCAAATAGATGAAAAAGTTACAATTAAATAATTTATATGATAATTTCCGTGATGGAGAAACCATTAAGGCTTATGCTAAAATTATAGCCAAAGATGCTAAAAAGTTAAATAGAGATATAAATATTATGGAGGTGTGTGGAGGACATACACACACTATTATGAAATTTGGTTTACCTCAATTAGTTCCTTCAAATATAAACTTTATTCATGGGCCGGGTTGTCCTGTATGTATTATGCCAAAAGAGAGAATTGACCACGCTTTTATTTTAGCTATGCAGAGTGATGTTATTTTGGTGACTTTGGGTGATATGATAAAAGTACCAGGTAGTAAGGGGAGTTTACAAAATGCAAGAAGTAAAGGGGCTGATGTTAGATTTGTTTACTCTCCTATGGAGTGTATTAAAATAGCAAAAGAGAACCCAACTAAAAAAATTGTTTTCTTTGCTATAGGATTTGAAACTACTACTCCAATGACTGCTGTTTTATTAGACCAAGTAATGAAACAAAATATCTCCAATATTCTATTTCATATTAATCATGTAACAGTGCCTGAAGTTATGAAAGAGTTAATTAATAGTAGAGATATTCATATTGATAGTTATAATAATAGAATTGATGCTTTTTTAGGACCTAGTCATGTAAGTGTAATTGCTGGAAGTAAAATATATAAGGAGTTCCCAGAAAAATATGGTCGTCCTGTAGTAGTTAGTGGATTTGAACCTGTTGATGTTATGCAAGGAATTAGTATGATAGTTAAACAGTTTTTAGAAAATCGTTGTGAGCTTGAAATTCAATATAGAAGAGTTGTAAACTATAATGGAAATTTAAACGCTCAAAAAGTAATAGATAGATATTTTGAGAAAGTGAGCCTATTTAGATGGAGAGGGCTTGGAAATGTAGCTGATAGTGGTTTAAAGTTAAAAGATGAGTATAGTAGATATAATGCAGAAGTAGTATATGCCAATATCTTACCAAAAGCAGAGATTGAAGACCACAAGTTATGTATTTGTGGTGATATATTAAGAGGTATGGCAAAACCTACAGAGTGTACTATTTTTGGAACAGCGTGTAAGCCTACAAACCCTATTGGAAGTTGTATGGTAAGTAGCGAGGGGGCATGTAGTGCTTATTATAAATATGGGAATTTATTATAGATAAGGATAGAGAAAGTGATATATTGGTTCTATTTAATTTTAGCAATAACATTTGAGGTAATTGGAACAACCTCTATGAAACTATCAGATGGGTTTACTAAAACTATACCTTCTGTTCTTATGTTTATTTTTTATATTCTATCTCTTATAGCGTTAACTTTTGCTCTTAAAAAATTTGATGTAAGTAGTGCTTATGCAATCTGGTCAGGAGTTGGAACAGCCCTAATTACTATAGTTGGTTTTTATCTCTTTAAAGAGTCTATAACTATTACTAAAATTATAAGCATAGCCTTAATTATTATAGGTGTAGTTGGATTACATTTAAGTGGAGAACATTAATATATGAATAAAAATATAACCCTAGCTCATGGAAACGGTGGGCAAGAGAACAGTGAATTAATATCTAAAATATTTTATAAATATTTTAAAAATGATATTTTAAAAAAAAGTGAAGATAGTGCAGTTATAGAAGATGGGAAATTAGCCTTTTCGACCGATAGTTTTACAGTAACTCCTCTCTTTTTCAGTGGTGGAGATATTGGGAAACTCTCTATTTGTGGAACATGTAATGATTTAGCTATGATGGGAGCAAAACCGAAATATTTAACCTGTAGCGTAATTATAGAAGAGGGCTTCTCTATTAGAGAGTTAGAAAAGATTGTAAGAAGTATGAAGAGTGAGCTTAAAATTAATGGGGCTATAGTTGTTAGTGGAGATACAAAAGTAGTTCCCAAAGGTGCTGTTGATAAGCTTTTTATAAATACTACAGGTATTGGAGAGATAGAGTATAGTGGAATTAGTGCTAGTAATTTAAAGAAAGGAATGTCTATTTTAGTTAGTCGTAATATTGGTTCACATGGAGCAACAATATTTTCAGCTAGAGAGGGTATTGAGTTAGATAGTAACCTAAAAACAGATTGTGCTTCACTATATCCACAAGTAAAAGCTTTAATAGATGGTGGTATAGAAATAGTTGCTATGCGTGATGCCACAAGAGGTGGAGTTAGTGCAGTTTTAAATGAGTGGACTAAGGCTTCTAGTGTCTGTATAGAAGTTGAGGAAGAAAAAATTCCTGTGCAAGAGAGTGTAAGAGGAGTTTGTGAAATGCTCGGATTTGAGGCTATGGATTTAGCTAATGAGGGAACTTTTATTTTAGCAATTCCTAAAAGTGATAATGTTAGGGCTTTAGATATTTTGAGGCAAACTCATAGTAGTGCAGAGATTATTGGTAGTGTCTCTATGGAGTATCAAGGCAGAGTTGTACTAAAGAGTTCTTGGGGGACAAAGAGGTTTTTGGATTTGCCTAGTGGGGAGTTGTTGCCTAGAATTTGTTAATTTTAGGAAATTATGATAAACTTTATTTATCTAAAAGAAAGGTTTAATATGAGCAAAAAAGAAAAATTATCACTACTTGATTTAAAAGGAAAGATACTTTTTAGTGATAAGATAGTTTTACTAAAAAGGCTTTCAATTTTATTAAAAAATAAAAGAATTGATGAACTAATTAGTCAAATACCATCTGATTATAAAAAAGAGCCTGAAATTTTCTTGAAACCTATGAGTAAAGAGATTTGATAAAGTTTATTGAATATGATACAAGAAGTAAAAAAAGCTTGGTTTAATCTCCAAGAAAAGATTGAAAAAGAAAATATACCTCTTTCATCTGAAAAAACTTTAGTTTTTTTATATGCTATAGAGTTGATGAAATTATTTAATTGTAAAGATATAATTATGGATTTTGAATGTCAATTATATGTAGATATTGATACTTCTGATAAATATTTAGATTTATTAATTATTCATAATCATAGAGAATATGCTATTGAATTTAAAGCACCTATGAAATCTATAAAAGGTAATTCAAATCAAACAGAAACTAGAAAAAAGATTTATAAAGATATTGCAAGATTAAAATATTTAGTAGAATACAAAGGTATAGAAAAAGGATTTTTCTTTATGATCACAGATGAAGCTCCCTATTTTAATAAATCTGACAGAAGAGATAATACTTTTGATACATCAAATGGACATAATGGAAATTTATCAGAATTTATTAAAAATTATAAAATTGAAAATATAAATTTTACTTTTAGTTGGAGGAATATTCATCATAAAAAAGTTTCTAATAAGTTTGCATGGTTAAAACCAATAGAAATATGACCCTAACCCTCCTAATCACAACCCACAACTCCCTATCCCAAGCAGTCCACACAACCCTAAAAGATAGAGGATATAAAATAGATATAGTTTATGCTATAAATAAAACTCAAATGATAAAAGAGATAAAATCTTTTAATCCAAAAATTATCCTCTGCCCATTCCTAAAAAGCTATATCCCAAAAGAGATATATGAAAACTATCCAACCTTTGTATTTCACCCAGCACCAAGAAGTGATAGGGGTGCTTATAGTTTGGATTATGCTGTTTTTAATGAAGAAAAAGAGTGGGGTGGAGTTTGGTTAAGGGCAAATGAACTCTATGATGGTGGAGATATTTATGCAAGTAGCAGTTTTAAAATGCGTAAAAGTTATAAAGCCTCTATCTATAGGCAAGAGATGGTAAGAGTAGCTACCTCTACACTAAATGAGCTTTTTTATAATATAGAAAAAAATATATCAATCCCACAGATTTTAAACCCCATTCATAAACCTTTTACTCAAAAGATGAGAGCTATTAATTGGCAAAAAGATACTACAGATAAAATAGTTAAAAAGATATATGCTAGTGACTCTTTAGAGGGGGTAAGAGATAATATTTTAGGAGTTGAGTGTTATCTTTTTGGGGTTTGGAGAGAAGATAGACTAAAAGGAGAGCCAAAAAAGATATTGGCTAAAAGAGATGGGGCAATATGTTTAGGGACTATTGATGGTGCTATCTGGATAACTCATTTAAAAGAGATTGGAGGATTTAAACTTCCTGCTACTTATGTTTTAAAAGATAAAATAAAAGGGGTAAAGGAGGATAGACTTCCTTTGCTATTTGATAAATCTTACTCTACTTTTTATGAGACAAGTGTAGAGTATCGTGACAATGTAGCTTATCTATCTTTTAACTTTCACAATGGGGCTATGAGTACAGCTCAATGTATAAGGCTTAAATATGCAGTAGAGTACTTAAAAGAGCAGTGTGAAGTTTTGGTTTTAGTTGGTGGAGTGGATTTTTTCTCTAATGGAATTCATCTAAATATACTAGAAGATAGCAAAAAACAGGGTGAAGATGGTTGGGCTAATATTAATGCTATGAATGATTTAATAAAGTCGATTATTTTTGCTGATGAGGTGGTAACTATTGCTTCATTTGCGAAAAATGCAGGGGCTGGTGGGGTCTTTTTAGGGTTAGCTTGTGATTTTGTGGTAGCTTGTGAGGGGGTTGTTTTTAATCCTCACTATAAAACTTTAGGTCTTACGGGGAGTGAGTATCATACATATAGCTTACCTAAAAGGGTTGGGAAAGAGATGGCTAGAGAGCTTTTAGATAACTGTTTGCCTATTTCAGCAAAATTTGCAAAAGAGATAGGAGTAGTTGATAAACTTTTTAGTTATAATAACTACTATGAGGAGTTACATCAATTTGCAAAAAGTAGTTTTAGTGATGATTTTATTTGGGATAAGCAAGAGTACTTAGAAGAGAATATAGATAGAATTGAAGAGTTAAAAGAGAGAGAGATTGCTATTATGTATCCAGAGTTTTGGGAAAAAGATAGCTCTTTTCATAAATTAAGAAGAGAATTTGTATATAAAATATGTCCAACAAAGACACCCAAAAGATTAAAATTGTATAATACCTAAAAAGTGAATAGGTATTCAAAAAATGCACTAATATAGCATAGTTCAAGCTCTACTAAATCAGTGTGAAGATGTAGCAGGAGAGAATAGTAAAACTAAAGTAGAAAAGGTTGTATGTAAGATAGGGGTTATGAGTGGAATTGAGATAGTTAACATTGCTTCTCCGACAAGAAAAAACTCTATAGAATTATAGAGTTTTTTCTTATCGAGTCAATCTAACGATAAAAATTAACAAAAATATACCAATAGCTAATAATATAATCCTAAAAAAGCCAAATAGAAACCAAAATAAAGGAGTTTGATATAAATAATGGTAGATTAATAAAACTTTTAAATCTCTCATCAATTAAAAACAGAATTATAAATATTGCTCATAGATACCAAATAAATATATCGTTTGTTCACCCCGAATACACAAGCCAGACTTGTAATAGTTGTGGTTTTATTAGTCGGAAAAATAGAAAAATGCAAGAGAATTTTAAATGTGTAGAATGTGGTCACTTAGAAAATGCAGATTTTAATTCGGCTTGTAATATTAGAGATAAACTGCTCCTAGATGTTCTAACCTGAATTCGATAAAAATTAAATTAATATAAGTCCCATACAAGTATTATTTTGAGAGCTTTTATTAATGGAATTAATAAGTAAAACTCTATCCTTTTCAGTAAAATTAATAGAAGGTTTTTTCT
>Ga0256842_1000876_pt1 | contig 25957 bp, 23 predicted proteins | sample 4559240metaG_FD_185973 | JGI IMG/M metagenome (GOLD analysis project Ga0256842, IMG submission 185973) | Hydrothermal vent microbial communities from Guaymas Basin, Mexico - 4559-240 | ecosystem: Environmental > Aquatic > Marine > Hydrothermal vents | place: Mexico: Guaymas Basin | collected... | reverse complement strand
CAACAATATATTGTCCTGTTACATAACTTGAAGCCTCACTTGATAAATAAATTACTGTTCCATTTAATTCACCTTTTTTAGCAGGTCTTGATGCTGGGTTTAAAGCATTGTACATTCCCATGAATTTTTCATTTGCAAACAAAGTATTTGCTGTCATCTCAGTTTCAAAAAGTGCTGGTCCAATTGAGTTAACAGTAATATTATCTTGCATATAAGTTGCTGCCATACCAAGAGTTAATCCTTTTACTGCTGCTTTTGATGCATTATAAGAATGTCTAGCAAGTAATGGACTTTTATCTGCAATAATGGCATTTACAGATGAAATATTAACAATTTTACCATAGTTATTTTCTTTCATATGCGGAACTGTATACTTACACATTAAATAAATTCCTTTAACATTAATATCCATAGTTCTATCAAAATCCTCAACAGATAATTCTTCAACTGACCCTCTTGTTGCAACGCCTGCATTATTTAAAAGAATATCAATTTTACCATAATGTTTAATTATTTCATTGATAGCATTTTTAACACTTTCTTCATCAGAAACATCACATTTAACTGCAATTGCATCTTTTCCGAGTTTTTTTAATTCCTCAGCTAAATTTTCAAGTTTTTCTTTTCTTCTTGCAATTAAAGCAACATTTGCTCCACTTTCTGCATATGCTCTAGCAGCATCCGCTCCCAATCCACTTGAAGCTCCCGTAATTACTGCCACTTTTCCATCTAAATTAAATAATTTATTCATTTTTTTCCTCCATTTTCTACTTATCACAAGTCAATTATATTGCTTATTTAGAACATGTCTATGACCAAAATTGCATTATGTGACAATTTGTACCATTAAGCATGAATTGTGTTATTTAGTTTATTTATTATTTATCAACAATTGCGTTTTTTTAAATTTAACGTTATAATGTGTTAGTTGTAAAAAATAAAACTATCGGAGGCGAATATGTCTAATCTCACAAAACTTGCATTAGCAAAATCATTAAAAACCCAAATGGAAACAACTCCACTTTCTAAAATTACTGTAAATGATATAGTTAATGATTGTGGCTTAAACAGACGAACATTATATTATCACTTTCATGATATCTACGATTTATTAGAATGGATTTATAAAACTGAAATTAATGATGTTATTCACAATAATAAAACTATAAAAACTTGGCAAAAAGGTTTCTTAGATATTTTTTTATATTTAAATGAAAATAAAAAAGTAGTACTAAATACATATCATTCTATAGGCAGAGACACTTTAGAAAATCATTTATACAATGAATTATATGATGCAATCATACAAGTTGTTGAAGAATCATCAATTAATTTAAATGTTTCTGAAAGCGAAAAAAAGTATGTTGCAAATTTTTACAAAATTGCGTTTGTTGGAATATTAATTGAATGGATTAAACATGACATGAAAGAAAATCCCGAAAAAATTATAATGAATTTAAATAAAATAATCAGTGGAGATATTCGTAGAGCTTTAGAAAAATTTAGCAAGTAAAAAGGAAGCAAATTGCTTCCTTTTTTAATTAAATTATATTAATCCTTCTAAAGAGGTATTAAATAATAATTTTTTGATTATAAATTCACCTGGAAGTGGTTTTCCACTATACATAGTCTTAGTTGCATTTGCAAGTGTTCTAACATCATACTTGCTAGGGTAAACTTCAGGCACTTTTTTATCAAGATCTAATAAAGTATAAACTCCAGTAATTGCAGATCTAATTGAATATTCTACAGTAAATACACAATCATTTTTGATTTCAGTAAATTGACCTAAGAATGCAAAATTTGTGCTTCCAGCAGGAACAACCTCAGGTCTATCACCTTTAACTCTTGGCATGAAATGACTTGTAACATAAGGCATCATTACCGGAATTACTATTGCTTCTTTAATAATTTCATTAGTTAAATTTTCATTAACTCCCAAATGATATAAAAACTCAATAAGTAATTCTTCACCTGTACAATCACTCATTTTCTTCTTAACATAATCTCCAATATTATCAGGAAATAAACCATAAGCCCATAATACAATTACATCATCAGGTTGATTTTTAAAGTGTGGCTGTCTACTACAAGTAAAACTCATAAGCCAATTTGAATCTTTAAATGTCACTACACTTCCTGTTGTTCCAGTTCCATCATATGGATCATTACCTGTTAAGTCCCTAAGCACATCTGCCATTTTTGAATCTTTAAATGTCATAGTAAATGATTCCCATTTAGTTTTATCAATATCTCCACAGAATGCTTCTGGATTTCCAAAAGCTTTATCTTTTTTAGCAATGTTTTTCCATAAATCCCATACAGCACCTGATTCTCTATTAAGTACTGGAGCTTTATCCATACTACCAAGAGTAGAATTTTCTGTCATTGATCCATTTGTAATAAAAACTAAATCTTCTTTAGAAATATTTATTACTTCTTTTTTATTATTTTTTACTAAATGGATTGCTATAGCAGTTTTTTCATTCTCAGTAATTTCAAAATCTACATCTGTAACTAATGTATTTTTTTCAAAATTTACGCCATTTGATTCTAAATATTCAATTAATGGAAGTACAAATGAATCATATTGATTATATTTAGAGAATAGTATTCCTTTTAATTTATTCATTCCAGGTAATAAATGAATAAATCTTTCCATATATCTTTTCATTTCAACAACAGAATGCCATGTTTCAAAAGCAAACATTGTTCTCCAATATAACCACATATTTGTTTCTAAAAATGAATCATCAAAGAACTGTTCAACAGTTATGTTTCCTAAAGCATCTTCTGTAGCTAAAAATAATTTTCCTAATTGTTTAATATGTTTCTCTTCCAATCCTAAAGTTGAAGAATCAGCCTTTTCACCATTATTTTCTAATAATCTACAAACAGACTCATTTGGATCTTTAATATTTAATTCTTTAAATTCATCTAAAATAGTACGTTCTGGATTTTCAATCGATGGAATTGAACCAAATAAATCCCACGAACATTCATAATGCTCTTCCATTTCTCTTCCACCGCGAATTATATATCCATCTTTTTCATTTCCAGCACCATCAAGTGCCCCACCTACAATATTTTTTCTTTCTAATATAGTAATATTTTTACCGTCCATATGACCATCACGTATTAAATAAACTGCAGCTGATAATGATGAAATTCCACCGCCTATTAAATATGCTTTTTTATTTTCAATACCTTCAATTTTTAAAGCGTTATTATTTTGATAATTTCCCATATTTTCTCCTCTCTATTAATTTCATTTTCGATATTCTTATATTACTTAACTTTTTATTAATAGAAAATCATCAAACTAAGTCATTTGTGCAAATTTGCAACAAATTGCTTTAAATGTGCACTTAATTTTTTAAAAATATTCTTATCACATAACACCCATATTGGCTGTAATATATATATACACTATTAAATTATTAATTAGTTTCACAGATTCTACAGAAAATTTTACTAAATTAACTGAACACAGAGCAATATGAATAGATCTCAACAAAGAATAGGACAAAATTGTTAAAAGGTTATGCAAAAATTTAATATTGAATAAGCTAAAACTCATAAAAAATGTAAAAATCCTATAAGTTAGGCCTTACACTCTAATTTATAGGATCTCTTTTTTTATTTTTATCAATCTTTAACTCTTACAAAATTTGTTTCTTCACCTTCTATGAATAATTTTAGTTTATCTCCATTTATTGTGGGTGTTTTTATTCTTTTTTTAGTTTTTTTCATAAAATCACCTCTCCTTTATTAACTATAATAAACTCTTTTTATATGTTTTATTATATCATTGATATGCTTAAAAAACCAGTTCGTGACTGGTTTTTTGTAAAGGTTTTATTTTATAATATTTTAAAAAAAGAAATTTTTTTCTGACTTAACTCATGACTGAAGTCAAAAGTGTGCAGTCAGGTTTTATCAATTTGCCACTTTCCAATCAAATCATTTCCACCGCCACAACCAAATAAGAAAACACAACTAGTAAAATTAATACACGCTAATCGTTTTTTTCATATTAAACTCCACATCTTACTTATACTTAAATATACCACCACATTTTTTATTAAAAATCCTATTTATTTGCTTATCAGTATCATAACTTTTATGAGTAAATTTCAATTTTTCATTTGGCAATACAATAACTAACTTCCCCGGTTGTTGTTTAACATCATCATCATAATGTTTTATTTGCATTCTAGTAAATTTCACATTTTTAATCTGTTCATAACTAATTGAAAAATTACTACTCTCTTCGCTAATTATTTCTTCTTTTGACATTTGATAATATTTTTCTCTATAATCCTTAAAAAAGTTCATGCTATTTCCAAATCTGCTAATAATTCCATCCCCATTTTTTTTAGAAAGTTCATTGTAAATTTTAAGTTCTTCTTTTTGCCTTTTATTTGAAAAATGTGCAAATATAATTTCTTTATCAAAAAAAACAATATAACATAACACTTGTTTCATAATTCCTTCTTTTTTACCACTATCTAATACATATATAGCTTTTTCAATTTCTTTTTCAATTTCTTTTTCAATTTCTTTTTCAATTTCTCCAATTACCTTTTCACCACAATTATTACAATATTTATCATTTTCAGCAAGTTCTTCTCCACACTTTTTACAATACACTAATAATCCCCCTCTCGCATTTAAAATTTATACCCAAAATCAAAATTTATAATCAATTATGTTTTAAAATGGGAATTATAAACAATTGAATAATTATATTATCCTAAAACTTTATTTCGTCCGTTATTTTTTGCATCATAAAGCATATTATCAGCTTTTTTAATTAATTCTTCATAAGTGTCATCGTTACTGTATTCAGCTACCCCTAAACTAAGAGTAATTGTATTTATGTTGTTAATAGAATATATATTCTTTTCAATTTGTGATCTTATTTTTTCGGCTACTGTAATAGCTTCATTTAAAGTCGTATTAGGTAATATAATTAAAAATTCATCTCCACCTATTCTAAATAAATAATCACCTACTCTAATATGATTTTTTACACATTTAGTAGTTTCTTTTAAAATAATATCTCCAGTGGGATGTCCATAAGTATCGTTTATATTTTTAAATTTATCAATATCATAAATAATAATAGAAAAATTATTATTATATCTTTTTTTCATTTCAATTTCTCTACTAAGATAATCAAAAAGTCGATTTCTATTGTATACTCCAGTAAGCTTATCAAAGTAAGTTAATTTATTTATTTTTAATCTAGAAAAATAAGAATTTATAATAATTATCATTAATAACATCCACGATATTGCGATTAAAACACTTCTTAAAATCATATTGTTTTTTAATTCAATTATAGTATTATCATTTTGATAAAAAATAAAATAGCCAACTTGTTGTTGTTTTAGATTTTCTATAGGTAAAAATATAATTGCATATCCATTACCATCATTAGAAGTATTAATAAAAAATGGAGCTTCTTCAGATAGTAAGCTATTAATTTGATTTATTATAGTATCTGTGGTTAAAATTTGATTTAAATTAATAGAATTTAATTTATTAATATAATCTATTATTTCTTTGTCATTATAGTAACCATTAAACATAAGGTTATTAGTATAATATTTTGAAATTAAATTTTTTTCTACTTTAGCTGTTACTACAGACTCCTTAATTATAAATATGCTTTTATGATTAAATAAATCCTCTATCAATTTTGAAATAGCAAGAAACGATATACTTGTTTCAATAGTCCCTATAAATTCGTTTTTATAGAATAGTGGATATACAAATCTATATGCATTATAAGTTTTTCCTTCTTCAAAACCTTCTGTGAATTCTTGCTTTTCAGACGCAATTCTTACTGATTCTCTACTGTCAGATAAATTATCACCATAGCCTTCTGGTCTATGCATTCTTAAAAAGCTTGTGCAATCTTTTAAAATAAATTGAAATTGTCTAAAATTATTTTTTGTTGCATTATTATAAGTTTTTTCCATAATAGAATAAAGTTCATTTCTAAGTAATGTCTTCTCTTCTTCAGATGCAGTATTTGCTTTTGCAATTATACTTAAAATGGTTTCTTTATTTATAATTTCATCATAATATATTTTTGAAAGTCTTTTGTGTTCATATATAGTCGTTATATAGTGTTCTTGATAGTGATTTAAAATTTGTGTTTTATATATATCTAAACTTTTATTATAATTATTTAACAAATATAATTCAAATAAAACAGATCCCAAAGAAACTATGATAAGTAAAACTATTAATTTAGTTAAATTTTTATTTTCTATAGTGAATTTCATATTTTCCTCCTATTGATGATTAAAAATATAATCAATTTACAATAATATATACTCTGTGTATACCCTAAATAATATCGTTAAAACTCTATTTTGAATAAACAAATCAGGTTTTTACATATTTTGTCACATAACCATCGTTTTTCAGATGTAGTATATAAATAAACAGAGTGAATATTAAAAATTAAGAGGAGATTTTATACTTTATAGAATAAGCAATATGGATAAATCTCAACAAAGATTAGGACAAAGCGATCAAAAAGGTAATGGTAGAAAATTTAATAGAAAATAAACTAAAATTCCTTCAGAAGTAGCTAAAGTGGCAACGGCCGTCGCTTGAACAGAAAATGAAAGCTAGCGTCTTTAGGCACTAACCGGTAATATCCCCTTATAGGGGTAGAGAAAACCACCCGTTTTACGGTGGTCATTATTTAGCCTAAAGCTACATCTAATATCATCATAATTGTAAATCCTATCATAACTCCAACAGTCGCAATGTCACTTTTTCTATCATTTTGAGCTTCTGGAATTAATTCCTCAGCTACAACAAATATCATTGCTCCTGCAGCAAATGCTAGAGCGTAAGGTAATATTGGCCTCATTCTTACCACTGCAATAGCTCCAATTACTCCTGCAATAGGTTCAACTATTCCCGATGCTTGGCCATAAAAAAATGCTTTCTTTCTAGAAAAACCTTCTCTTCTTAATGGAATAGATACAGCCGCACCTTCAGGAAAATTTTGTATTCCAATACCAATTGCTAAAGCTACTGCACCAGCAAATGTAGCACTAGGAATACCATAAGCCACAGCTCCAAAAGCAACCCCTACAGCTAATCCTTCAGGAATATTATGAAGTGTTATTGCTAAAACTAATAAAACACTTCTTTTCCAAGTAGTTGTAATTCCTTCAATTTGATCACTATTATCTTTACCTAAATTCGGATGTATATGCGGTAAAATTTTATCCGCTATCCATAAAAATATTCCACCACTCAAAAATCCTACAGAAACAACTACCCATGGGATTTTTCCCATTTCTTCTGACATATCAATTGCAGGAGCTAGTAATGACCAAAAACTTGCAGCAATCATGACTCCTGCTGCAAAACCTAGCATTAAATCAAGTGCTGTTTTATTTATTTTTTTAAAAAAGAAAACCATTGCTGCCCCCAACGCAGTTAGTCCCCAAGTAAATAATGTAGCAAATAATGCCTGTGTAATTACTCCATATTCTGAAAATCTCATTAACATATTTTCTCCTTTCATTGATAACGATTATCATTTTCGTTTTATTTAATTTTACTACTAACCAGTGAAAGAGTCAACAAAAAAATCTCTCAATAATTGAAAGATTTTTTACTTATTATAATAAATTTATTTCAGGATTATCAATATCTAATATTTTAACTTCTAATTTCCCACCGAGATTATTTTGAATTAATTCTTTTAATTCTTCAAGTGCATCTTTAAATTCATTTTCTCTATCTGAATCAAGATTTTCAATACATAAGAATGCATTTTCGGTTTCTTCAACAAGCATTGTTCTAACAGACTCTCGCCAGTTAAAACATCTGCATACTGCCCCTGCATCATCTTTATATATAATTTCATTTTCATAAGGTGGTTCGCTTTTGTCACTTCCATAAGTAATAAAACTTTCATCACCAATTGCTTTTGTTAATTTCATATCTCCTACAAATGCATTTATATCTTCACCTCCACAAGGTAAAGCATATTTTAATGAAATAGAATTATATATATCAACTAAAGGATTAATATTTCCTATTTTATTTCCTTTTGAAACTCTTTTTAGCATTGCTTCAATTGAAGATCTTGCTCCTTTTTTTGTTTTAAACTTTTTAAAAGCATCTCTCCAAATACTTATTACTCTATTGTTACTAAACTGTACATCAAGCAGATACTTATTAACTTCCTTCTCAGAAGCTCTTAAAAGCTTTTCATACTTTTCGTCATCAGTTGCTTCATTATTTATTCCTTTTGCAACAATAACACCTATTTTTGCTTCTGGAAATACTTGAAAAAAATCATTTTCAATAATAAATTTTTGCATTTGTTCCTCCTTGTAATTTAATGAAATACAACTTGAATCAATCCTCTTTTTCATTTAGAATTACTAAAGAGAGGTGATACTATGTTTAATAAAGATACAGAACTACTAGAAATTGTTGAAAAATATCCTATAACAGAAAATTTTTTCCATCTTTTTGATAAACCTTTAGGACATTGCATTTTATGCGAAAATCTTTTTGATACATTAGAAAATATTTCAACAATATATAATTTTGATTTAGATAAGTTAATAGATTATCTAAACCTGTTAGCAATAAAAATGTCTCAATAATTACTATTGATTCATTTTTTTTACTATATTAATTTTCTATTTTAGAATGAACAATAAGTTCATTTATCTCACTTTTAATAATTTCATTATTCATTTCTAACCTATTTCTTTCTTTAGTAAATTTAGTAATAATTTCACTTGTTTTACTAATTCCATTATTTATATTAGATTTCATTTTTGATATTTTAGATTGAACAAGAAAATCCATAAATATTCCATCAAAGAAATAATCTCCAAATGATAAAAAACTAGAAATTTCAATATTCATATTCAAAATTATTTCTTCATCAACATCATTAATTTCTCTGTTAAAATTTCTTAAAGAATGTGAAACTTTATCAAGTTCACGTTTTCCTTCATTTATTTTAGTGTGTTTTGCCATGGTAGCTATAAACCCACCACCCATCATATCAAAAATCCCCCAATTTGAAGCCGAATCAAATTTTGTAAGAGCATTTCTCAATTGATTTATAACAATTTCACCTGCATTTATTGCTTCTTCTATTTCCATAATTTGCTTATTATTGTAATTTAATTTACTTTCTTTACGCTTAAATTCAGTATCAAATTCATCGTTATAAAAAACTAATTTATTTTTTTTCAATTCTAGCTTAACTTCATACTCTCTATCTATTCTTTTAAGTTCATCTTTAAATTTTCTATAATTTTCAATTTTTTCCAAAAGCATATCATATTCATATTTCGCATTATCATATTTACATTTTGCTTCAATTAGTTCAATTTGTTCTTTTTCAATTTTTTTCTCAAAATCACCTAAAAATATGTGAATATATGTCTGCAATGAAGTTTTCTCTAAATTTTCAACATCCTTTTTTTCTTTACTTAATATATTTTTAAGTTCTTCAATATTATTTGATACTTTTACTAAATCTGATTCAAACGAATCAATCTGATTTACTTTTTTTTCTAATTCAATTTTCCTATTATATAATTCTGCAATAGTCATTTTTCCCCCCAATAAAACTTTTTGTATCATATTTAGTATAACATTACAAATGTAGTAATTCAATATCGTTTTGCAATTCTTTTATATGTTTTTATATTAAAATCAGAATAATTATAGTACAATTATTAGAGACATTAAATTGAGGTGAATATGAAAAAATTTAAAAATTTATATAAAACATATGAAGGACTTCCAAAGGAAATCTATATAATTTCTATTGCTAGATTTATAAATGCAGCTGGAATGTTTATATTTCCACTATTAACTTTATTGCTTACAAAAAAAATTGGTTTATCAGGTGCTGAAGCTGGATTTTGGATTGCAATGTCAGGAGTATCTACTATCCCAATGAGTATAATTGGTGGACATTTGACTGATATTATTGGAAGAAAAAAAATTATAATAATTCCAAATATTATCGCAGCTATCTTATTTATGAGTTGCTCATTTATTGAACCTAGCATGTTAATGGTCTATTTAATAATTGCAGGCGGAGCAGTATTAAATGCAAGTTTTCCTGCAATGAGTTCTTTAATTGGAGATATAACCACACCTGAAAACAGAAATGCAAGTTTTTCACTTTCATATTTAGGCAATAATCTTGGTTTTGCAGTTGGTCCCCTTGTAGGTGGAATGCTTTTTAATAATCACTTAAAATTATTTTTCTTTATTGATGCGCTTACTACATTAATCGCTGCAATTATTATATTTGCTTATGTTAAAGAAACCTATTTTGAAGCAAAAGAAAATACAACTAGCGAATTAGAGAAAACAAATACTGAAAGTGTTTTTAAAGTATTATTAACACGAAAAACATTATTAATATTTTCATTATTATCTTTTGGGTATCATTTTTCTTATTCTCAATGGAGTTTTTTAATGCCAATACATTTAGAATCATTATTTACTGATAAAGGTGCAGAATATTTTGGAATGTTAGCAAGCTTAAATGGTCTAGTAGTAATAATTTTTACGCCTTTAATAACTGCTCTTCTTTCTAAACTAAATGATTTAACAAATGCAACTATTGGTGGTTTACTTTATATGATTGGTTTTGGAATCTTAGGTTTTTTTGAAATGAAATTTGCATTTGTTTTATGTGTATTTATTTTTACTTTAGGAGAAATAACTCTTGTAATTAGTACAATGCCTTATATTACTAATCATACACCTGTTAATCACAGAGGAAAAATCAATTCAATTTTAAATATTATTATGGGAGCCGGTCACTTTATAGGGCCTGTGATTGTAGGTAAATTGTTATTTACTATATCAATTCCTTCTGTGTGGAAAATCGTATCTTTCGTGGTATTCTTGTCTTCAATAGGAATGTATATTCTTCAAATATATGAAAAAAATACTAATACAAAAGTTTAAAAGAGTGAAGAAATTCTTCACTCTTTTTTTTATTCAAAAACTCTTTTATTTAATTTATAAATTCCTATTACATATAGTATAAACCCTACTATAAATAAATATCCCATTTCTAGTTTAATATTATAAATCGATAAATTACCAATAAGTATTTTGTTATATGCAATTATTGCCCATTTATGAGGTGTAAAATTTGCTAAAAATAAAATGATTTTAGAATTAACTATTTCTAAAGGCCATAAGCATCCGCCTAACATTTGATTAAATCAAATTTTTCTTTAATATTATTTATAGTATCCATTTTTACCTCACTTTTTATATTCTAATAAGTAAATTATATCATTATATATTTAGATTTTTATAATTAAACATTAAAAAAAGACCTTTTAATTTTAATAAAAGATCTTTGTTAGTAAAAAATATTCAATTTTATCACCTTTCTTAAAAAAGTTTATATAAATTCTCCATTTTTTCTGTTTCAGTTAAATTTTCATTTTTAAACATATTTAATAATAATTCAAACATAATTTCCTCCTTCTTTAGTACACTATTTTCTAGTATAATTTATAAAAATTTCTTTCTAATTCTGCATTTGAATGTAAAAACTCATTTTTCCAGTACATCATAAATAGTAAATCAAACATTTTAACACCTCCTAAATTCTTATTACTTTCTTAGTATACTCATAAAAAAATAAATGTAAAGTGGAAACCGTTTTCTAAATTTAGGAAAACGGTGTCTCTTTGAGTTTGTTAATAAACCGTAACAAATTGTTGTAATTACACACTATTATTCTTGCTTTAATGAAATGAATCTGCAATAAAAAAACGCTGATTCTTATTAAAATCAACGTTTTTAATTGCTTAATTTACATCATACTTTTCATAATTTCTCCCATAGCGCCAGATTTTGCAACTTCCATCATCCAGTTTTCAGCTACTCTTTTATTCATTATTGATAATGTTGGGAATGAATGTTGAGTCATTGCAATATTAAATAAACTCATTTGATTTTGAACCGCCATAGTCCATTCTTGTATTAATTCACTTGCAACATGTCCAGCAATTGTTGCCCCTAAAACAGTCCCATTCATATCAGAAATTACTTTAATAAATCCATCAGTTTCACCATCTGTTAAAGTTCTTCCATAATCTTCATATTCTGTTCTTGAAATCATATATTCAATTCCACTTTCTTTTGCTTGTTTTTCGTTTAAACCAACTTGAGCAATTTCAGGTTTTGTAAATACTGACCATGGAACAGCATAATTTTTTCTCTCTAATCTTGGAATTTGCATTGGACTAATACTATTCATTAATGCAAGCATTCCTTGATGCATTGCAGCATGTGATAATTGTGCAATTCCATTACAATCTCCAATTGCATAAATATTTTCAACATTAGTTCTCATATATTCATCAACAGTAATACCTTTTCTTGTAGTTTCAATACCTAATGTATCTAAACCTAATGATTCAACCGATACTTTTCTTCCTGCCGCAACTAAAAGCTTCTCTGATCTAAAATCACCTTTGCTTGTTTTTACAAGAATCATATCTCCATCATTTTCAACTTTTTCAATACTTGTACTGTTATAGACTTCAATACCCTCTTCAATAAATTTCTTTTCTAATAATTTACCAGCTTCTTCATCTCCAATTGGTATTAAATGAGAATCCATTTGTACAATAACAACTTTTGAACCTAATCTTGAGAATGCTTGTGCCATTTCCGTACCAATAGCTCCACCACCAATAATTGTAAGTGATTTTGGAACTTCCTCTTGTTCAAACATATTTAAATTAGTTAAAACATCTACATCATTTATCCCTGGAATTGGTGGAACAAAAGGCTTAGCACCTGTTGCAATGAAAATCGATCTTCCAGTATATTTTTTATTTCCAACTTCAATAGTATGTTCATCAACAAATTTTGCTTTTCCTTCATTAAGAATAAATGTAACTTTATTCTTATCAAACATCTTCATTGTTTTAGTTCCATTAATTTGAGCAATTTTCTCTCTAACAATTTCTAAAGGATTTTCAACTACAGTTTTGCCTTCTAATTTAATTCCATATTTTTCTGTATTATTTGCAATGTAATTAACTTCAGCTGATTTTAATAATGCTTTACTTGGAGTGCATCCATAATTTAAACACTCTCCACCAACTTTATGATCTTCTACTGCTAATACTGTCATTCCCATAGATGGTGCCATTGCAGCAACAGCCATACCTGCAGGTCCTAACCCAATAACTACTATATCATAATCAAATTTATTATTCATTTTTCCTCCTATAATTTTCCGTTTCAATTTATAAAGCAATTATAGCATATTACACCCCCTATGGGAAGGGGTAAGATATTACATTTCAGTAACATATAAATATACAAAAATGTAATTTTTGTTTAAACTCTCTTCAATATGGTATATTATTAGTTATATTATAAAAATATTGAGGAGGCTTTAATGAAAAAATTTATTGTTTTATTTATTGTTTTTAGTTTATTAACTTTTTCTGCAAGTTTTTGTATGGTTGAAACAAATCATAATGCGGAAGCTGAAAAATTGAAAGAAATTGGTGTATTTAAAGGTACAGGAAATGGTTTCGAATTAGATCGAGCGCCTACTAGATTAGAAGGCGGAGTTATGTTTGTTAGATTACTTGGCGCTGAAGCTGAAGCAATTGAAAATAATTATTCACATCCTTTCACAGATGTTCCTGAATGGGGTTCAGCGTATGTTGGGTATCTTTATCATGAAGGTTTAACAAAAGGAAAGTTACCTACTGAATTTGGCTCTAATGATCTTATGCAAGCTAAATCTTATTTAACATTTATGTTAAGAGCTCTTGACTATGATGATTCTAAAGGCGATTTTAGTTGGTCGCTTGCAGTAGAAAAAAGCAGTGAAATCGGATTAATTGATAATGATTTTATGAACACATTAAAATCAAATGATTTTCTTAGAGATCACGTTGCTTTTATTTCATTTAATACACTAAATCAAAAACTAAATAAAAGTGAACTCTCTTTAGCTTCAAAACTTGTTAATGATGGAGCTTTTTCTGAGGAATCTGCTATTTCAATGGGTGTTTTAAATAAAAAATCAAATAACATATCTACTTTAGGTTCTCCAATATCAGGGTTTACAGAAAGTGATCTTATTTCATTGGGTGCAAATAATTTCTCTGGTACTGCTGAAGAAATTGCAAATCAAATTCTTAAATGGCAATCTGATAATATGATTTATGCATCATCTAGTGAAAATTATACTGATGTATCTTATTCTATGCGTTGGGATTATACTTTCCCTGGAATTTATACAACTAAAGATATGATAACTAATATGAAAGATGGAAATAAAATTTATGGAATTTGTTTTAACTATGCTACAATATTTGCAGACATTGCTAACCATTATGGATTAGAAGTTAGAGTTACTAATACTACTGTAAAACCTAGTGAAATAAGCGATAATCCTTTTTATAAAGCAACAGCTACTGGACTAAGTCCTGATGAATATTCTCATTTAATAAAATGGCTTACTTCAAAAGGATTAAATCCTGATGATTATCCTTATGAAGCTGTACGATTAATTATGAGCGAAACTGCACTTCATTATAGAGCTGAAGTTAAACTTAATGATGAATGGGTACAATATGACACATATAGAAAAGAAAATGCTTCTGCAAATGAATACTCTTTCATGGAAACTAATTGGCAAGAAGGAAATAAAAAAGATGAACTTGCTGGTTATGTAGAAAGATTAAATAATGGAGAGAATTTAAATGGTGGAGGAAATATTTATCAAGTATATGATGAGTTTTTAGAAGCTAGATTAATAGCATTAGAAACGAATGAAATTGAAAACTATAAAGGTATTACAGATGATTTAGATCAAACAAAACGTGCAGCAACTCAAGATGATTTACATCAAGGATTTGGTTTAGTTCCATATTTTAATAATAAATCTGATGTTTTATCATTTATGAGTGATTTAGATTGGCTTCCTTCAGAAATTGATGAATATTTTGAAGTTAAAGACCTTATTGAATCTCAATCAAACGCAAAATATTACGTTATAGCAGAAATTATGTTAACACCTGAAGATGACATACCTTTACCTTATAAAGTATTCCTTGAGCAATATCTCGGTTATACTGGCGAAGATATAAGTAATGTGCTTACAGAAGATATATATAATCAACTAATAAAATAAAGAAAGTAATAAAAAGTCTTCCATTCTTATATTATAAAAATAGAGGACTTTTTTAATGAAATCAAGACAAAGCTCTTACTAAATCAGTAAAAGATTGATATAAAAAAAACGATATTCTATTGACAAAACTACTACTATATTATATGCTATTATTCGTTGGAGATATGTAAATATAATGAAAAGCAATAAAATTAACAATATAAATTTACTTTATATTTATTAATTTTTTACTTTTCTTTAGTACTTCCCTTAGTACTAATTTTTTAAAACTTTTTCTATTGATAATAATTATTATTAACAATAGATCGTATGATTAATAGGAGGATTAAAATGAAAAAAGTAGTTGTAGTTGGTGGCGGAGTAGCTGCTAAAGGATTCGCAAGTGCTGCATTAGCACTTCATGACAATATTGAAGTTACAATCATTAAAAATGAAAAAAGAAGTCCTGTACCATGTGGAATTCCTTATGCATTTGGAACATTAAAAGATGCAAATGATAATATTTCTAGTGATCAAGGATTAATCGACAATGGTCTTAAATTAGTAATTAATGATGTTACTGAAATTGATCGTGAAAACAAAACAGTTACATTAAAAGATGATTCTAAAGTAAATTATGATAAATTAGTAATTTCTACTGGTTCACTACCTGTTTTACCTCCTTTTAAAGGAATAAACTTAGAAGGAATTCATGTTATAAAAAAAGATTTAGATGATGTTGTTGAATTAAGAAAAAAAGTTGAAGCTGCAAAATCAATAGTTATTGTTGGTGGAGGATTTATCGGTGTTGAATTAGCTGATGAAATTAAAAAATTAGGTAATAAAAATATTACTCTTGTTGAACTTGCTCCTCATGTACTTAATGTTGCATTTGAATCTGATATTTCAGAAGAAATAGAAGCTAATTTAACTAAAAAAGACATCAGAATTGCAACAGGAATTGCTGTAGAAAGCTTTAAAGGAAACGAAAAAGTTGAAAAAGTAGTTTTAAACAATGGCGAAGAATTAGATGCTGATATAGTATTCTTATCAATTGGAGCATATCCAAATACAAAATTAGCTGATGCTTGTGGTTTAAAAGTTGAAAGAGCTGGAGTTATTGTTGATGATTTCCAAAAAACTTCTGATGAATCAATATTTGCAATTGGTGACTGTGCTTCTAAACAAGATTTATTCTCAGATGACTATAGTAGGGTTCGTTTAGCTTCTATCGCTGCAAAAGAAGGCCGTAATGCTGCTTATAACTTATTTGAAAACAAAAGGGTTTTAGCTCCAGTAGGTATTTGTAACCTTTTCTCAACTTATATTGATGGAAAATATTATGCTGCTACTGGTATGACAAAAGCTCAATGTGAAGCTGCTGGATTTGAAGTTATTCAAATTGAGCAAAGTGCTCATGATAGACATCCAATTACATTACCAAATACAAGAAAAATTGATGGTAAATTCTTCTTTGATAAAGAAAGTATGCTTTTATTAGGAGCTCAATTATCAGGGCCACAATTAGTTGCTGAGGTAATTAACTCGGTAGGTATTGCAGTTCAAAACAAAGCAACAGCTTATGATATATATGCTTATAATTACGCTTCTCATCCAATGGGAACTGCTTCACCAAATAAATATATTATGCATCAAGCAGGTCTTAAAGCGTTAAAAGTAATTAAATAATAATAAAAACATAAAAAGAGAAAATACAGAATAAACTGATTTTCTCTTTTTTATTATTCATATATACTTTCTATTAGTTCTTTTGTATAAGCTGCTTGCGGTGCATTAAACATTTTTTCTGTTTCAGCAATTTCTACAATTTCTCCATCTTTCATTACTGCAATACGATCACACATATGCTTTACAACATTTAAATCATGGCTTATCAATATATATGTAAGTGCTTCTTTCTCTTTTAATTCCATTAACAAATTAATAATTTGCCCTTGTACGCTCACATCTAAAGCAGATACTGGTTCATCCAAAATAATCAATTTTGGACGTACAGATAATGCTCTTGCAATACAAATTCTTTGAAGTTGACCACCACTAAAAGCAGTAGGTTTCTTAGTTTTATCAAGAGGATTAAGCCCAACAATTGAAAGTAATCTATCAATTTCATTATCAAATTCATCTTTAGGTACAATTTTATGAAGTTTAAGAGATGTTCTTAATAATTGCTCTACTGTTCTTTTAGGATCTAATACTTCTTTTGATTGTTGAAAAACAATTTGGAGATCCTTTCTATAATTTGAAACATTATGTTTTTTTAACCACTCTTTATTAGATTTTCCATTAAAAAGTATTTCGCCTTCTGTCGCATCATAAATACCCATAATTATATTTGATATAGTAGTTTTTCCTGATCCTGATTCACCTATTAATCCAAATACTTCATTTTCATTTACATGGAAATCAGCTGCTTTCACTGCTTTAATGATACGCTTTGATGATAATACAGATGATTTAATATAAAAGTTCTTTTTTAACGCTTTAACTTCTAATAATTTAGATTTCATCATTACACGCCCTTTTCTCAATATCTAAAGGATTCCAACATCTAAACATACGATTCTTTGATACTGTTTTTTTCGGCATTACTTCATTACATTTAAATATTTTTTTATTACATCTTTCTGCAAAAGGACAATTATTTTCAAAAGCTAACGGAGATGGTGAATATCCTTTTAACTGATACAGTACTTTATCACTATTATATAGTGACTCAGCACATTTTTTAAGTGAAGCAGTATAAGGCGTAAGAGGTTGATTAAATATCATTTGTGTTTCACCATATTCAAAAAATACGCCACCATACATAATAGCCACATTATCACAATACTTTTGAGCCACTTCAAAATCATGAGTAATTAAAATAATTGCTGTTCCATGCTTTTTATTGATTTGACGGAAAAGTTCTAAAATTTTTGTTCTTAGTGATGCATCAATCGAACTCGTTGGTTCATCTGCAATAATAATTTTAGGATTATGACAAAGCGCTAATGCAATACCAACTCGTTGACTTAAACCACCACTTAATTGATGCGGATACATTTCAATAAGTACTTTAGGATCTTTAATACCAACTTCTTCAAGGAGAGATAAAACATTTTCTTTTTTATAAGGCAATTTATGAACACGATACATCTCTTTAAAATGCCCATTAACTGACATAAAATGATTCATAGTAATATTAGAATTTTGAAAAACAAATCCTATTGATTTTCCACGAATTTTTTTTAATTTTTTAGGACTGTATAGAAGTAAATCATGTCCCTCAAAAATAGCTTTTCCTTCTCTGCTAATAATATTTTCAGGCATAAGGCCCAACAGACTTTTCACAGTAACAGATTTTCCACTACCTGATTCTCCTAATATTCCTAAAATTTCTCCTTCTTTCAAAGAAAAATCAACACCTCTTACAACAGCTTTAAAGATTTCACCAAATTTAAGTGCCACTTTTAAATCTTTTACATCCAGTACTGTTTCTGCATTGTTCATATGGCACCTCCTAATACATTATTCTAACAAGTGATTCAACTATTGCTTCGCTTAAATCTTTAATTACTTTATCATTCCGTACATTCCCATTTGTTCCTAAATAAAGAGTTTGAATACCACATTTATGATATAAAACAGAATACGTTTCTTCTAAAATCATTTCCTGTATACCACTTTTCCCTAATTCATCTACTAAAAACGTTGCCATACTATAGCTATCTGGTTTAGATAAAGTTATATAATCCGAATTATAAGTGATTTTATCTTGTACACCCTCTTCTTTATAAAGTCCTGTCATATCAACATATACAAGCGAATGTTTAACTGGATAGTAATACTCATTATAATAACTATTTAATCCTGACAAATCCCTATCATAAGCTCCATCCCAAAAAACTATAACAACATTACGCTTAAGTCTATCCTGATTTGCTACTATCGATTCAATAAAATCAAAAGCAGTATTTAGCTGTTCTTTACCTATTTTATTATCTACATAATTATAATCAAATCCAATAATAACTCCTTTTGTATTTTTATTACTATTGGGACATTCAATTCGGCCAACAATATTCTTACCATATCCATCATAGTTAGAAGATTCAATATCAACTGAAAGAAAATTATTTTCAAGAGTATCAGCAACATTTTTTTCAACTGTAATTACTGGTTTAGTTAAAGAAGTTATACCAATCTTTTTTTCATCAATATTTTCTACAGCTATAATAACTCCTAACGCATCTGTTTCCTCTATTAATTTTTGACTAAAAAACACTTTACCTTCCTCATCAAAATAATCTCCTTCAATTAAAATAAAGGCATCTGCTACATACTTTTTAAAAGACTCTGTTTGATAATCGTTTCCTATAATATCAGTATCTCTTAAATCTACAACTTTACCTTTAACGCTATACGTGGCAAATGATAATAACCCAACTTTCTCGATTTCTTGTGATTGGTTATTTGATTTAGCTATAACTTTTAGTGATGATACATAGTTATATGAAGGTATTTCATAAGGAAAAATATATTTATCTTTCGTTTGCTTAAGCCCTAATATTTCAAAACGTTCAGAAATTTTTTCTGCTATTTCATTTGTTGATTCCATCCCCACAAGTGCTATTTGAGGTAGATCTGAAAAAGTTTCTTTTTTCATTGCTGATGAAACAGATGGTTGATAAGTCACTCCAAATGCTACAATAAACGACATCATAACAACTACCATTACGCTTATAAATTGTTTTTTATTTTTAAATAACCGATTTCCTTCTTGATAAAGCATTCTTAAGCCTTCACCCACAAAATTAAACCCTAAAACAGCTAAGAAAAACATAAATGAACACGACAGAATAATCCAAGGTGCAACACGTATATAATTTTTGCTTGATCCAAGCATAGATGCCCATTCGGGTTCATAACTTGTCATTTTTCCTACAATTCCTCCTGCAGCTGTATCTGCAACAATTTTTAAATTACCAATAAAAATGCCGAAAATACCAAGTTGCATCATAAGTGTTAAAACACGAGAAATTTCCATAAAAAACAAAATAATCAATTCAGAAAACATATGAGGAAGTAAATTTTCAAAAACAATAGCTGTATCACTTTTCCCAATAATACGCTCGCTTGTAATAAAATCTTTTTCTAAAACTTCTTCTGCACGTTCCCTAATAAAAGTTGCAACACGCGCCCATTCTACAAGGGTCATAACCGCTATAAATACTATTATTGAATATGTTTTAGGTAATGCACTTAAATAGTCAATACTTAATACAATAATACATATTATTAACGGCGGAATCGCATTAAATACATTATTAAATTGGTCCACAAACAATATACTAAATGAATTGCCTAAAGCTGCCCGAATACCTATTATAAGTCCAAATAAAAATCTTAGAAACGCAACAGATAATCCAATTAATAATGTAAGTCGTGCACCATAAATAATAAAACTAAAAACATCTCTACCCGAATCATCCGATCCTAATATAAAACGCTCACTTGGTTCATATGGAGGCGTTCTAAAAGAATAATCTCCATCTTCTGTTTTATAACTTTCTACTCCTGTAATTTCATAAGGACTTTTAGCTGTAAATAATCTTGGAAACATTATCATTGCTGAAAAAAATAAAACAATAGTAAGTCCTAATATTAAATATACATTTATTCGCTTCATTATGATAGCCTCCTTTTTAATGGATTTATTAACCAAGTCAAAATCTTAAAAAATAGAGTTAATATAAAATACATAAGACCAAATCCAAAAGAAATATAGATAACAAAAAATGCATCATGATAATTATTCATTAAATAGTTACCAATACCTAGTGTAGAAAAAAGATATTCTACTACTATTAAATTAATAATACCAATACGAATTACAGTTCCCATCGTATCAAACAATTTACTTATTACTTTAGGAAAAATATGTCTCCATATAACTCCATAATGGCTAACACCACGAGCAAGAGCTCCATAAATATAAGGTTGATCTTTTTCTTCAATAACAGCTATTTCAATAATTCTAGCAACATATATTGCTGGAACAATAATCATAGCAACTCTAGGCATAATAATAGTTCTTAATATCTCTGGTGAAATAAAAATATCTTTAAACCAATAAATAATACTATAAAGTGCACCTAAACTAATCACTACATCCGGAATAGAAAAAACCATTAATCCCATAAAAGTTCGTATTTGACTTCGCTTTAATCCATTTCGCATACCAAGAACAACACCTAAAACAAGCGATATACTTAAACTCATTGATAGTAATTTAAAAGAATTAATTGTACCGATAACTATAACATCCATTGCATTAGAATTAATTGCATCAAATCCACTAAAAACTAACATCCTAATATATAAAAAAGTGTTTTTAATATGAATATATGGTAAGTAATTGTCATAACCCGCTCCAGCCATGCTACTTGATGTATAATATGGAATTGATAAAATACACACCATTATAAACAACATAATTACAGTTGGCACAAAAACAGCCGTAATTTTTTTAAAAATATTATAAGGTATTGATAAATAAACATCACGAATCGTCGTATTTCTAACTTTCAATGAAGGATTATATTTATAGAGTAAATTAATTAAATTAATAAATAACATAAAAATAAATACTGCATTAATTATAAATCGTTCTGTGAATATTAAATAATTTAAATCAAAAAAACCCATGCTTTCATAATAAATATAATGTATAAGTAATTTTTCTACATTCATTACTTTCTCTAAATTAACTGTTTCTATAGTATCCTTAGTAGTATTAATAAATGGAATGGTTTTCAATATATTCATATTTTTAATCTCTACAATTGCAGTTTCTTCATTCGCAAAAAATTCAGCTGTTGATCCTGGAAAAATACCTTCAGTACGATAATAACCATCAAATTGAGATACTTTTATATCAGCATCTCTACCAAGCATAGCTACTTTTGCACTAAGCATATTTGCTTCATCAGTTGGTATAATAACATTACTTGAATTATTCAAAAATAATTCATCTCCATGATCCACACCAATATCATTTAAAACAATAAACTCTTGTGTCTTATTATTATCACGATATTTATTTAAAAATGCTTCCGCACCAATATTCCCAAGTTCATGTCCATCTAAAAATACAAAACCAATTGAACTCTTCGGCTGATAACCACTATCATGAATAACTCTCGACAACTCTAACATAATCGCTATTGCGGAAGCATTTTTTGTAGCACCTGGATAATAAGATTCGGCTAATTTTCCTTTACCATCGAAATGTGATACTATATATAATTCATGAGTAGGATCAGTTCCTTCTACCATTGCCACAATATTATTTCCTTTATTATTTATATAAGAATCATTTATTACTATTTTACTATAAGGAATACTCCCATTATTATCTTCCGCTACTTCTTTTAATGATTCATACATTGAACCACTAATATTAGCCATAAATAAATTATTTGCTGTTTTATCACCAATTGTTAATTGGCGATTTTCAATATTTGAGTATTTAAATTCTGCCGAATATAAAATGCCACGAATACCTAATTTGTTTGCATTATCTATTGTTTGCTGCTGATTTGCATAAAGACTAGTAACAATAACTTTCCCATTAACGTCTTCAGGATTCAACGAATTTAAATTTCCTTTTACAAAAAATAACTCATCTTCATAATTAATATTTCCTGAATAAGAATTTCTTATAATGCGATAATCTTCAAAATTTCTATACGATATCTGTGATATTTCTGTCCCTAATTCCATTACAGGCTCAGGATCAGGAATAACAGATAACATTTTAAACGAATCAACATTAACAGTTTCATTTGAAGATTGATATCCATCGTTTAAAAGCGATTCTTCTATGTATTTAGCTAATTCATTATTTTCTTTAGATCCTGCAATATGCCCCTGATAATATTCATCTGTAAGCGTTGATATCTCTTTTTCAATCCTATTATCGTCAAATTTAAACGCATCTACATCTATCGAATAATAAAGCAAATTAAATCCAAATAAAGATAAAATTAAGAAAATTGTGATAATAATTTCTAATTTTACACGTTTCATACTTCCCCCTAGTTTAATTATAAAAATTTTTTTAGTGTTTCAATTTAATGCAATCTTTCCCATAATTATATGATTTTTATATTTTTTTATTGATAAAATATTTTTTTAAATTTGGAAAAACTTCTGCATTAAACATTCCTATTAATATTAATATAGCTCCAATTATTGATTGTGTATCAAGTTTTTCATTAATCAAGACATATGCAAACATTGCTGCAAAAACTGGCTCTGTTATATATATAAGAGCTGTATGTGTAGCTGTTGTATATTTCTGTGCAACAGTTTGAATAATAAATGCTGCAGCAGTACACACTGTTGCTAAAAATAATATATTTTTCCAAACAATAATTTCAGTTGGAATAATAAATCCGCCTTCAAAAATAGTACTAAAAAGCCCTAAAAAGCCTACCACTCCTATTTGAATAACACCAATTAAAATTGGTTTACCCTCTTTAGAAAACTCACCTGTTAAGATTATATGTGTTGCAAATGCAAATGCAGATATAAGTGTTAAAGTATCACCGATATTAATTTTAAATCCAGGTTTAATACTCATAAGACTTAAACCAATAATCGCTAATATTGTACCTACAATTGCAGATTTTTCCGGTTTATGTTTTAATAAGAATATTGCAATAATTGGCACAATTACAACTGAAAAACCTGTGATAAAACCAGAATTTGTTACTGTCGTATATTGAATACCAATAGTTTGAAATAAATATCCAACAAATAAAACGGTCCCTAATATTACTGCATGCTTAAACGTTTTTTTATCTAAATCTTTAAATCTTTTAAGAAAAAATATCGCCGAAAGAAAAAAAGCTGTTAAAAATCTAATTCCAATAAAATTAAATGGCTTCATAAAATCCAATGTATCTTTTGTTAAAATAAATGAAATTCCCCATCCTAATGTAACTAGTAATAATGATATATCTGCTTTTATTTGTTTATTCATTTTATCCCCTTTTATATAAACTTTACTTTCATAATCATACCATATTTTTTGTATAAAAACATTACATATAATTTTTAGAGAGATTTATTTTTATCTATTAAAAAATATTGACAATTTATTAACAATATATTAAGATAACAATATAACATAAAGAATTTAGGAGGAGATATGTCAAATCACGGAATTTTTGTTACAACTGTAAATTGCATGGATGGAAGAGTTCAAATTCCCGTTAACGAATATTTAATTAAAAAATATAATGCAGATTATGTAGATACAATTACTGAAGCAGGCCCAAACAAAATACTTGCAGAAAACATCAATGAAATATTAGTGAATTCAATTAAAGACAGACTTATTTGTTCAGTTGATTTACACAAATCTAAAGTTATAGCAATGGTAGGTCATTATGATTGTGGTGGAAATTCAGCAGAAAAAGATGAGCAAATTATACAAATAAAAAATTCAATGAAACTTATTAAAAATTGGTTTAATGATGTTGAAATTATTGGAGTATGGGTTGATAAAAACTGGAAAGTTAATGAATTATAAAATACAAATCAAATAATTAGAGCCTTCAAATTAAAAACTGAAAGCTCTTTTTTATTTCTATTAATTCTTGTTTTAAATCATCTTAATAACGCAAATTAAAATTTTCTTCATTAATTCACTCATCTCCTCGCTAATACTTTTATTTAATTAGAAATTTGCTCATTCATATCTCTTTTCTCTATCTTTATCATTACTATACCTTTCCAAATCATAGTCACACCTATAATTAAGAATATTGCTAATACTGAGATAATAATATAAAAATTCTTATTTAATTTTGTACTACCTATTAAATGAGAAACCACTATTTGAATATCATCTTTATATATCTCGTCAATATTTCTCTCCAAGTTTTCCAATTTTTCTTTATCTATTCTTAATTCATTGTTATCTATATCATTTAAAATTTCATATTCAAGAATTGTTGCACTTGAATCAAGTACATTTGACATTGTAAGCAGATTTCTTGAGCAAAATAATACTAATAAAATTCCAATAACAAGAAATAAATACCCCCTTTTACTATTCATTTTAAACAACACTCCTTGTATTCTAATTCTTATTAATTCTAATCCTTCATTGTTTTCAGCTTTATTAATCTGTCTAAAATATTTAAAATACTAATTTGATTTTTCTTTGTCTTTCATATAATTCACTAATCCTATAATAAATATAAAAACTCCTATTAAAATGTTTTTTTCATTTTTCCCTTTCTACCTTAAAATATTCTTCTAATTACTCTATATTTTTTCTACTATTTTTAATATAAATATCTAAAGCTATAATTCCTCTTCTAGTGAATTTTACAAATAAAACAAATGCATACATACTACATCCTAAAACTACTACTAATATAATAATAATATTTGCTATTTGAAAAACTCCTGTAAAATTTAATCCTGAAGTTGCTAATTGTGAATCCATTATATTCCTCCATTTTGAATTATTTTAGAGTCACCATAGAACTAGTGATTTCCCACATTGGGTTCTTCATTTGTATATCTCTACTCTTTTCTCCACGCTTTATTGTGGTATTTGAACAAAATATTTTATCTTATTGCCTGTTTTTATTGTTCTAAAATCTCCTATTACTATTTCTTTTACATCATTTTCTTCTGCTAGTTTTATTATTTGGCGACTTGCTTGATGTATAT